>OLOH01000023.1_pt1 | contig 127880 bp, 106 predicted proteins | sample 1673221 | NCBI WGS metagenome assembly OLOH01 (sample SAMEA3136767, study PRJEB25190) | human gut metagenome
ACCTCTGGTGCACCAGTTGTCACGCCAGTGGCACAGCTGGGCAGCTATGTGCGGAACGGATAAACGCTGAAAGCATCTAAGCGTGAAGCCGCCCTTAAGATAAGATCTCCTTTAAGACCCCTTGTAGACTACAAGGTTGATAGGTCTGATGTGTAAGCATGGTGACATGTTTAGCTTGCAGATACTAATCGGTCGTTCGCTTTTCCTTTTGTTCTTCGTTTCCTGTTTCATTTCTTGTATTTCTTCTTTTTCAGTCTGTTTTTTAGTAGCCGGTGTTTATGGCAAAGAGGTTCCACCTGTTCCCATTCCGAACACAGCAGTTAAGCTCTTTCGCGCCTACGATACTTGGTCTTCTCGACCTGGGAAAATTGGTCAATGCCGGCTTCTTCTTATTCACAAAAAGGGAGTCTCATTTGAGACTCCCTTTTTTGTACTTTCTGCATCTGACTTTCCCACAACTGCATAGATGCATTTACCATATACAAAACCCCCGATACATCTTGTATCGGGGGTTTTTCGTTTGTTTTGGGACTCTTTGAAAGGTTATTCCTCTATATACGGAAGAGTATCAATGCTGTGTACCAGGAACTTCAGCAAGAGAATTGCGTCATTGCCGTTGATTTCACCATCTGTATTGCAGTCGGCATTTGCACGAGCACTTTCGCCCAAATCAACGGTGCCGGCAGTGGCTTTATTCAGTACAACAGAATCGGTAAGATCAATTTTTCCGTCCAGGTTAACATCACCGCAGTAAACAGTACCAGGTTCAATGGTTTCGGTAGTTGTTGTTACTGTGACATCAGTAGTAGTTGTTGTAGAGGATTCTTCAGGATCCAATGCGATGAAAGGAATATCATTCATTGTTGCATAATCCTGTGCAGCTGTGTTGCGATAACCAGTAATTGTAATAACGTCATTTTTCGTCAGAGTGTCATTATTCAGATTGTATCCAAATGCATTTGCGTCAATTAAAGATACATTTTTGGGAATTGTAACGTTTTTCAAGGAATCGCAGTTTACAAAGGAGGTCTTTCCAATGCTGCTCATTGTTTCCGGGAATGTAACCTGATTCAATGCAGTACAGCCGGCAAATGCGTATTGGCCAACACTTTGGATATTATCCGGAATTGTAATGGATTCCAGTCCGGAGCAACGATAGAACATGTAGTTGTCAATTTTGGTCATGTTAGAACCAAATGTAACGTTTTTCAAGTTTGCATTGTTGTAGAATGTCCACTTTCCGACTCTGGTCAGGCCGTTTCCTAATGTAACAGATTCCAGACCGGAGCAGTCAGAGAAGGTGCTTTCTCCAATGTAAGTGACAGTATCCGGAATTGTGATATCAGTTAGTCCATCACAGCCATAGAAAACAGCATCGCCCAGCTTTGTCAAACCATTTCCGAAATTCACCTGATTCAGGCTGGTGCAGCGGTAGAAGGTGCTGTTGCACAGTTCCTTTACAGAATCCGGAATGGTGATGGATTCCAGAGAAGAACAGCCGTAGAACACAATGTCTCCCAATTCTTCCAGCTTGCTGGGCAGCTGAATTGATTTCAGTTTTGTGCAATAGGAGAAGACGCCGGATTTAATCGCAGTAACGGATTCTGGAATCACAACCTCTTCCAATCCACAGTAGGAGAATGCGTCCTTTCGGATAGTTGTCAGATTGCTGGGCAGCTTAACCGATTTCAAGTTCTGGCAGTGGATAAATGCACCTGTTGCAATGCTTGTTACACTGTCCGGAATATCAATGGAATCCAGACCGCAGTATGCAAACGCATTTCCGAAAATTCGTACCAGTGAAGATTCCGGGAACTGAATGTTTTTCAGCGCAGTGCAGTTGAAGAAGGCATTTGCGCCGATAGACTGTACGCCTTCTTCCATGATAACCGTAGTCAGATTGCTACAGTTGGAGAACATGGTAGCGCCAATTGTGGTCAGACTGCCGGGAATGGTAACAGATTCCAGTGCATTACAGAAGGAGAATACTTCGTCACCAATGAAAAACAGGCTGTCCGGCAGCTCAATATTTTTCAGAGAAGTACACATACAGAATGCGCTGGAGTTGATGGACAGCAGATTCTTGGACAGCGTAACATCCGTCAGATTGGTGCAGGCACAGAATGCGCTGGCGCCGATGCCAACAATGGTATCCGGCATAACAACCGATTTCAGATTTTGCTTTCCATAAAATGCTTCAGCTTCAATGTAGTTGACTTCGACATCATCAATGGTTTCCGGGATAACAACGTCTTCCAGTTCGTCTGCACAGGAAACAATATGTACCTTTTCGCCAACCAATTTGTATTGGAACAAGCCGTCATCGGATGTATAGATGTCTTCCTCGCCGACTACGGTTTCTTCCGTGCCTGCCACCGGCAGATCGATGGAAGGCGCAGTGCTTTCCAGATCAGATGCAATCTGCGCTGCTACTTCGTCTTCCGGCATTGGCTCTTCATAGGTTGGCGCATCCATCACAATGGATGTACCGTCCGTTGTATCTGAGGGGGATGCAGCGTAAACACTGCTAAAGCATGCAGGAATCAATGTTGCAATTGCAACGATTCCCGCTACTGTCTTTTTCCAGTTGGATTTCATGAAAAAAGCTCCTTTCTGTGTAATGACACATTTGAACATAGGACAGGCGGTATTTTAGCACATTTCCCAGAAAAAAACAGCACACCTCTTTCCGGCAAAGTACAGTACTGGAGTCTTTTTGCCAGTCAATGGGGCTTACGGGAATACGTGCCGGTTTGCCTCTCCTTTCGAATGCAAACGTGAAATACCGCACAAATTTTAATGTCAGGGCATACTCCTGCTGTGTACAGCCACACAGAAACGTCAAAACGAACGTTCCTTTCCATGTCAGGTGTCGTCAAAATGCGAAATGATGTTACAACAGGAATACACACTAATTTCTATCATTATAATCTATTTTTTCCATCTTGTCAAGTGGCTTTTTGTAAAAACTGACGATATCACAGATTCTTTTTATTTTGGGAAAATGCAATCTAATTGCGCAAAAGTTTACGAATATTCGCATGAATCCGTTTGACATTTTTCTCAAAAAGTGGTATAATCAAATTGACCAAAAACCATTTTTTACGGACAAATAGATTGATCAAATTATACAAATTTTGAGTAACTTTTTTGAGAGCATTCTCATAAATTGCATGAGAAAATGTCAGAAGAGCGTGGTTTCTTTTGAGAGGAGAATGGATATGAACCTGCAGCTAAGAAGGATGCAGAAAATTGGCAGTGCGCTGCTGGCGCTTCTGCTGGGATGGAATATTGGAATTATGCCTGCGGAGGCAGCGGGACAGGAAGAAACGCCTATAGCGATTACAGCGGAGCATTTCCCCGATACCGTTTTTCGCAATTATGTTTCCAATCAAATTGACACATCGCCGAAAGACGGCTTCCTGTCTTCGGCAGAAATTCAGCAAACCAATTCCATTTCTTTGACAGGGGCAGAATATGCGGAACTAGAGGACTTGACAGGAATCTCCTGCTTTTCCAATCTGATGCTCCTAAACTGTATCGGTACAAATTTAAAGGAACTGGATCTTTCTCAGAACAAAATTCTGGGGATTTTGAACTGTACGGGAAATCAGATTGCATCCTTGACGTTGCCGGAGACAACCACTCCGCTTTCTGTGGATTGCAGCAACAACCAGCTTACAGAGTTGCAGCTGTCTGGTAACATGTTGCAAATTCTCAATTGCAGTGAGAATCAGCTGTCAGAACTGGATTTCTCCAAAGTGCCGAATTTAACCACACTGGATTGCAGCGGCAACCATCTGACCAGCCTGGATATTACAAGTTTATCCCAGCTGACCTCCTGTACCTGTGAAAATAATGCAGCGGAGATTTCAGCAATTCCCGTTTCCGGCAGTGATGATACGCTTTATTATGCGGATTTATCTGCGCTGTCGGGATTTGATGTTTCGCGTGTGGCTCCTGCAGATGCCAGCTCAGATACGCCGTTTTTTACCAACGGTACCCTTCTTGCATCAGAAGGAGAAACGCGGCTCTATATCCTGGATATCACTGCTCCGGTGACATATACCTATCAGATCAACACGGCCGACACTTCTGCAACGGCGGTATTTACACTGCATCTTCAGCAGGATCCGGCGTATCTGGTTAAGATTGATGCCAACCATTTTCCAGACGCTGCGCTGCGTGAAGTTCTATCTGGAAGCGCTTATGACAAAGACCAGAATGGGTTCTTCTCTCAGGAAGAACTGGATGCTGTGACAATGCTTTCCCTTTCTGGAACCGGCGTATCAGATTATACAGGACTTTCTCTCTTTTCCAATTTGAAGGAACTGGATTGCAGCCAGAACCAATTGCAGACATTGGATCTTTCTGTACTGCCGGCGCTCACTACGCTGAATTGTTCTGGAAACCAGCTGAAAACACTGGATTTGTCCGTGCTGCCGTCACTCACAGTGCTCAATTGTGCATCCAATCTCTTAACATCGCTGGATGTCACAGCACTTCCTGTCCTGCAAACGTTAAATTGCAGCGGAAACCGTCTGACAGCCCTGAATCTGGGGAGCATCCCTGTTGCGGATTTGACTGCGGATGGGAACGCAGTGTCTCTTTCAGTAGGCGCGGACGGATGCGTTTCATTGCAGGAACTGGGAACAGATTTTGATCTGGACTGCGTAGCGGCAGATAGCTGGCAAAATGCAAGTGTTGCCAATGGTGCGCTTACCATTTCGGATTTGCAGAAGCCGGTGTCCTATTCCTATTATGTAGACACCGCTAGAAGCCAGACTGTTACATTTACATTGTATCCGGTGGAAGTAGAAATTGCAATTGACAAGACACACTTTCCGGATAGTGTCTTCTGCAGTGCAGTGGAAGCCCTGGACACCGACCAGAATGGCATGCTGTCACAAAAGGAGATACAACAGGTAACGGAACTGGATGTGTCCAATCGGAATATCTGGGATTTGACAGGAATCTCTTATTTGACAGCACTGCAAAGCTTGAATTGTTCCGGCAATAAGCTGAATGAGCTGACAATTTCCGGCCTCTCCCGGCTGCATACGCTGGATTGCAGTGATAACAGCATCAGAACTATGACGCTGGAAGCACTTCCGGCACTCTCTGTGCTGCGCTGCGGCAATAATCGGCTGACACAGCTGGAACCTTCTGCATTCCCGAATCTTACCGTGCTCACGTGTATGTACAACCAGTTGCAGGAACTGGACTTGACTGGTCTTTCCGGGCTTACTGAGCTGGATTGCAGCAATCAGAATCATCTGGATGCACTGGATTTGTCGCAAACGCCAAATCTTCGGATTCTCAACTGCGCTTCTGTGGGAATTTCGCAGCTGGATCTGACACAAAATCCGATGCTGGAATCTGTCAATTGCTCCTTCAATCAGCTGAAATCGCTGAACTTGAGAAATCAGACACAATTGCAGGTGATTCGCTGCGCCAGCAATCAGCTGACCTCTGTACAGGTTGCTACTTCCCTGACGGAACTGACCTGCTATGGCTCCAAAAACAGCAGCAGCATCCCAGCGGATTTTGTGAATCGGATTTCCTTTGCAGATCTGCCGGGGAAATTCGATGTTTCCCATGTAGAGTCGGACAGCTGGACCAATGCTGTGACCGATGGAAAAGCACTCTATGTGACAGATATCACTCAGCCAGTCACCTACATTTATGATCTGATTGCCGGAAACGCAGAGACAGGGATTTTATTTACCATTGTGCCGGAAGCATCTGTTGAGACACAGATTTCCATTGATGCGGCGCATTTTCCTGATGATGCCTTTCGCAATTACTTGAAGAGCAAATTTGACAGCAACCGGGACGGCTATTTTTCCGTCAAAGAATTAAGCCGGGCGGATGATGTGGAAATATCCGGCCTGGATATTGCAGACTTAACTGGCGTGGAATATTTAACCTCGCTGAAAAAGCTGAATTGTTCTAACAATGCATTGACGGAGATCACAATTGCCAATCTTTCTGCGCTGGAAGAACTCAACTGCGCCGGAAATAACCTGACAACACTCCATGTAGAGCAGCTATCCAATTTAAAGCGCCTGTATTGCTCTTATAACGCCCTGGAATCTCTGGATGTCAGCACCTTGACGAATCTGGCCTATCTTTCCTGTGAAGCCAATCTCCTGACCGATCTTTCTCTTCCGGAGCAGTCGGCGCTGGTTTACTTTTATTGCTATGACAACGCGCTGGAATCTCTATCCCTAAAAGGGCTTACGGCACTGCAATATCTGGAATGCCAGGACAACGCCTTAGCGCAGCTGGATGTTTCCTCTTGTCAGCAGCTGCTGAAATTAAACTGCCATGGAAACCGCCTTGTATCGCTGGATGTAACCGGGCTTTTGGATTTACAGGAAGTGAATGCAAGCGGAAACAGCCGTACCATCGAAGTAAAGGCAATTCTCACATACGATCTGACACAGATGCCTTCGGAATGGGAGATAGACCGGGTTGTGGCGAACAGCTGGAAGAATGCTGCGTGTGACGGAATGACACTCACAGTACAGCCGGATCTTTCTACAGTGACTTATACTTATCAGCTGGATGCTGCCAATTCGACCAAAACCGTAGACTTTCAGTTGATTCCGGTCTTGGCCGAAGAAACCTCGATTCCCATTGATGCAGCCCATTTTCCGGATGAAGCACTCCGGCAGCTGGTGCGGCAGGAACTGGATCGAAATGACAATGGCCTGCTGGAAGCTTCCGAATCTGAAGCAGTAACCACGTGGGACATCTCCGGACATGGAATTGCAGATCTGACAGGACTGGAGTACCTTTTGAACTTGTCAGTTTTGAATTGTTCGAATAATGCATTAACCAGCCTGCCGGAGAATTTGTCAGAGCAGCTGACAGAACTGGATTGCAGCAAGAATCAGCTGACAACCTTGTCATTGGGACACGCAGCAGAAACGCTCACAAGCCTGAACTGCGCTGAAAATGCGCTGACAGAATTGCAGCTTTCTGCATTTCCGGCGCTGCTATCTCTGGATTGTCACGGAAATACAGCGCTGCAATCGCTGACAGTTCCGGAAAGTGCGCTTCTGGAAACGCTGAATTGCGCACAATGCAGCATTACAACGCTTTCTTTGCAAAATCTGGAGAAGCTGCGGATTCTGCACTGCGCAGAAAATCAGCTGACGGATCTGGATTTCAGCGGTTTTTCTGTTTTGGAGCAGGTGGATTGCAGTCAGAATCAACTGAAATCCTTTTCTGCGGACAGCGCAGCCCTGACCGATCTGGACTGCCATGGCAATGCATTGCAACATCTGAGTCTGGAAAAGCTGCTGGCCTTGAAAACGCTCAATTGCGCAGACAATCAGCTTTCCTTCCTGGATTTGTCCCTGCAAATGGATCTCACTTCGCTTTCTGCTGGAGAGAACCCGCTCCTGTCTCTTCTGGCCTCGCCGTTGGCAAATGTGACAACCTGTGATCTGAGCAACTGCACGGCAGAAATTACGCCTGTGCTTTCTGATACGCAGACGCTGACGTTTTCTACCGCAGACTGGACGTACTTTAATCCGGAGCGAACCGGTGACTGGAGCAATGCTGTCCGTACCGGAACAGAAGTGAAAATTCTGCATCCGCAAGAGGCGGTTTCCTATACCTATCAGACCGGAAATGCCGGGGTTCTTTTGCAAACTACGCTGGTGCTTTCGGAGATTCCCATTGGTGCCGCAGTGATCAGCCGTGTGGATGAAACAACATTGATTTATAATGGGGATCTACAGACACCAGAATTTCAGGTGGTACTGGATGGTGTGCTGCTGAGTCCGGGAGAAGACTACACCATTACCTATGAAAACAACTGTAATGCCGGAACTGCGGCTGCCATCATTCAGGCAGAGAATGGGAAGAAGTGGACAGGATCTGTTCTGGTTCCGTTCTCCATTTTGAAGGCTTCTCCTATAGTTGCGGTTGTCCTTTCTCCGGAAGGAGATTATACAGCCGGGGATGCTGTGCCGGAAATCACCTTGACGGAGAACAGTACACCTGGTTCCGTGTCATGGAGTGCAGGAATGCCCTCCCGACTGACAGAAGGGGAGCAGACGCTTTCCTGGGACTACATCCCTTCAGATGCGCAGAACTATGAAGCTGTTTCCGGGACTCGCGTGTTGTATGCAAAACCGATTGCAACTACTACAACTACCCCTGTTACTACAATTACAACCACAACTACAACTACGACCACAACGACCACAACGGAAACCGAACAGCCTGTCACGACTACCTCAGAGCGTCTGACAGTAACCAGTACAGTTACAACTACATCTTCCAGCAGTACAGAAACGATTACGACCCCTGCTACTACAGCTGTGACCAAACCTGTGACAACAGATACTACAACGGCAACTACGTTGCTGGTTACCACAGTTTCTGTTACGCAGAGCACAACACGGTCTGTTACTTCCACTACCGCAACAGAGAGTATGCCGATTACCACAACATCGGCTTCCTCTACCGGAACAACAACGACAACCCTCCAGACACGTCACACACGGCCTAGTATTCAAACATCTACTTCAACGACTACAGTGACTTCTACTATCCCTACCAGACCTACACGGCCGATCATCTCAGGACAGACTACCACCACCACAACACCAATTGTTACCCGTGTGACGCGGCCGTCTATTGCATCAGTTTCCACAACAACGCAGACCACTGCTTCTGAAACACAGACTACAACTACACCGGTAACAACGTCATCCATAACCACGCTCCCGACGGTTAGTGTGACAGTTACTACAAGTACAAGTATGACTACTGTGATGACAACAACCACCACTATGACCACCACAACAACTACTACCAGCACTTCTACAACTATCACAACGGAATCTACCACCACCACAACAACTACTACCAGCTTAACCAAACCAACCACTACGACCAGAAAACGAACGATTACAACTGTCACCAGAGCAACACAGCTCAGCGGAACGACTACGACGGTTTTCATTCCCCAGATGGTGGGAGATGCCAATCTGGACGGCGCAGTGGATATCCAGGATGCCTATGCAGTACTGGTATACTACGCAGAACATGCTGCCGGAAACGGTGCTTATATGTTCTATCCGGAAGATATGTTTATCAACCGCTGGCTGATGATTCGGCTGGATATTGACGGAGACGGAGACATTACTATTCAGGATGCACTGTATGTTTTGACATACTACTCGTACCAGTCCGCCGGAAAAAGCGTGACATGGGAAGAAATCATTGAAATTGTAGACTAAGCCTGGTCACTGCATAAAAGGCAACAAAAGAAAAATCCCTGTGAAGCTTGAAATTCACAGGGATTTTTTAATGGATTTTTATTGGTACAGATAACTGGTCGTTTCTGTGGGAAGCGACTCTGTGGTTTGTGCAGTGGTGTCTTCCGAAGCGGAAGCAACAGTGTTGCCCGCGGTATTCGTAACCGTCAGAATATAACCGCCCTGATTGTCTCCGGACACGGTGTAAACGGCATCCTTCGGAAGCGTTACAGTTGTCGTTCCGTTGGCATCAGCCGGAACATAGTAGATCGTGTAGGAACCACTGTCCAGTGTGTAAGAAAGGCCGCCGGAATCCAGAGTATAATTTTTCAGGTAGGAAATATATTCTTCCAGGCAGAAGCCATTGTCATGCATGATAGCAGCATGCAGCTTTCCGACATAGCGGAAGTGATGCGGTGCATAGGCAATTCCTGTAGTTTCTGTCTTATCGCTGGGATAGCGAACCACAAATCCGTACTGCCATGCATTGGTGACCATCCATTCATTGTGCTTTTTGATGTATGGAACTACTTCGCCAGTACTGGTGATCAAACCAATGTCAAAGCCGTAGCCGGTGTTCCGGTCGGGAAGCACATTGGTATAAATGGAGGAGGCATCCAGCGTGGTATCAGTGGTACTGTAAATTTGCAGATTTGCCCATCCATTTGCGGCGGCATATGCATCAAAGAGCGAACAGAGATCCTGCTGGGCTTCCTGTTGAATCGGCAAGGTACTGCTGCGTACCTTTACATTTTCATCAGTAATGGCAGAAAAATCTGAAAAACTCTGGGATCCCTGATAGGGATGTGTTGTATCCGCCAGAATAAGGGGGCCGTTTTTCATCTGATCCGCAGTCAACTGCAATACAGTTTCATCGGAAGCAGGTGCTTGTGTAGCATTGCCGTCTGGGGTATCTGTGGTATTGTTGTCGGCAGAGGCGGCGGAAGAGTCAGCTGTAGAAAAGCCGCCGATTCCGACAATGTTTTCTTCGTTTGTCTGGAGAAACATGCGTGCAATTCCGTCTGCTGCAAAAATTGCGGCAATCAGGAGTGCAAGGGCAAGGAGAAATCCGGCAGGACTAAGATGTCGTCGCTTTCGGCTCGGCATGGCATATCCGCCTCCTTTCCTCTTAAATTTCTATTGCCAGAGGGATTAATGGACTGTTCGATTAGCTTATGGAGGCAGTTGTGGCAGTGGTTTCAGAATCTGCTTCAACTGCATTGCCGTTTGCATCTGTTACCACAGCATCCAGATCTGTGGGCATGGGGTAACCATCATGAATGATGCCATACAGTGCAAAGGTGTCATAAATCGCACGCTTATAGGTTGTGCCCTTTGCGGTCACAGCAACAAAGGTTTTTCCTTCGTCATCCTTTGCATAGCTAACCAGACAGTTTCCGGCTTCATCCGTGTATCCGGTTTTTCCGGCAAGGATGGTAACGCCGTCTACTTCAGTGCCATACATCCGGCTGAACATGGTGCTTTCCAGAGGGATGCCGTCCGGATGCTGAGAAGTTTTCGATGTGGTATAATTCTGTGTGCTCAGAATTTCCCGGCAGGTATCATTTTGCATAGCGTATTCCATCAGCTTTGCAATATCCAGCGCAGTGCTGTAGTGATTTTCATCGTGCAGACCACTGGTGTTGACAAAGTGGGTGTGTTCCAGTCCCAGTTCCTGCGCCTTCTGGTTCATCAGTTCCACATAGGCATCTTCTGTACCGCTGACATATTGTGCAATTGCGGTTGTAGCATCTGCACCGGAAGGCAGCACAATGCCATAGAGCAGGTCCGTGATGGTAACTGTTTCTCCATCCTCAAAGCCTGCGCGGGAAGCCTCTGCGGCAATCAGCGGATCAATGATGGAGTTGGTCATGGTAAATGTGTCATTGAGATCATCAATATTTTCAACTGCCACCAGCAGTGTCATAACCTTTGTCATAGAAGCCGGATAGATTTTTCCCTCCGGATCGCGCTGCGCTAGAATGGTATTCTGATCCACGTCCAGCAAAACTGCATGCTGGCTGGTCAGATTTGCGCCCGTCAGTTCTACCAAGTCAGCGGCAGCAGCAGGAGCGCCGGTAATGGAAATTTGTCCGGCTTCTGTAGGCGCTTCTGTAGGTGCTTCGGTTCCTGCAATTTGGTTGGCAGTGGCAACCTGCACATTAAAAGCAGCGGAGCCGGTTGTTTTCCGAATTTTCGGTTTTCCTGTTTGCGTCAGCAGCACGATTAAAAAGATCAGGACAATTAGTCCGCATACAACGCCGATTGTGACTTGAATCCCAAATCTTGAATTTTTCTGCCATCTTTTTTCGTGAATCCTCATTGTTACACCTCTTCAAAAATTCCGGCTGGATACAAACCCCGGTTGATTCCCTGCATAAAGCCAATCCTGAAACTGTTGTTTTTGTGTGTGAAAAGCTTTCCGGTGCATTGTATCTGCTATCAGAAGCAGCATTTTTGCAAGCCATATATGCAAAGATAAAACAGCATCTGATCAAAGCAGGCAACAAAATGTTCCCCTTGCTGCCTGCAGTATAATATCCACCTGAAAAAAGAAAGCACATAGAATTCCTGCGTCAGATATGCACAGGATATTCAGTGAAAATGTACAGAGTTGGTATTATTTGAATAGACACCTACTTAACATTATAATATGTTTCTCCGGATTTGTCAATATTTTTGCAGGATATTGGGGGAAAATCCGGGCGCGGATTCCGGATTTTTGTCGAAATTCCTGTGACTTTGTGGTTTTTTGTCGGACATATCCGTATATTCAATTGCTTTTTCGGGAAAAGTGTTCGGCATGATCTTACACAGTTTCAAAAAAAGAGACCGGAGCTTTATTCCGGTCTCTGATCTGAAACTAATTTTTTTCGTCAGCTGGCGGCTTCCTGAAATGCTTTCATAAATTCGGTATAGCATTCCAGCATCTTGCCGTTTCCGCTGAGGGCACGCTGGCGAACCAGTGCATAGCTGAATTGATTATCGATGTACGCCCAGTAGGTTTTGTCATCGTTTGCATACAGCTGCACCGTATGTACTGTGCCATCCTTTAAAGTGTACGTCATGGTAAGGGCAGGAGATCCGCTCTCTGTCGGTACAGCGGCATCCGGCTGAATCTCTTCATAAGAAAGACCAGTTGCCTGTGTATACAGCTTCTGGAATGCATTGACAGTTTCTGTGCCTGCATTAGAAAAGTCAGTGTTGTCACAGCTGTAGGTACCAGTAGAGGAATCCATGGTAAATGTCGTCTGGAAATCCAGTGTTTGATCGTTATAAGACCCCTTATACTGAATACTCAGCGTCGAAACAGTATCCATTGTGGGGCTGTACAGCGATTTCATCAGATAATCAGAAGCATTTGCCTGTAGGAAAGAGAGGCTGGAGGAATCAAATGTGAAAATCTCATTGGATTCCACATGGAGACAGTTGACGTAGCTGGACACCAGCGGATCATATTCTGCGAAGAGGAGTGTGGTGGTGTCTCCGTTTTCTTGTTCCAGCTTCAGCTGATAAGCCGGGTGATCTACGCCGTATGCGGCATAGTCCTTTTCAGTCACATCTTTGGCCGCGAACTCTTCAATCTGCAATTCCTGAAGCGAAATAGTCAGAGAAGAAAGCTTGGAATTATCCAGCGCAATCGGCAGATCATAGGGAACAGTCATTTTCCAGGTGTTGTCCTGATTTTCCATGGTGTACACATCGGTGCCGTCCCGCTGCAAAGAAAGAACAGTGAACGGTGACGAAGTATCGGCTACAATGTAACGATAGCGGAGCATGGTTTCATTAGCGGCCAGATACTGTGCTGTACTGGAAGGAACCAGATAAGCGTGGTCATCTCCGCTTCGCATAACGTAGTAGTATTCTTTTGTTGCTGTTTGTTTGCCGATAGACAGTGTAACTTTGTCTGTATCTGTTGCAAGAGAAATGATAATCGGATCTGTAAGGCCGTATTTTTCCTTGTCTGCATCACTGACAGTTCCCAGATCTTCGCTGGCAGTCAGCGCAGAGCCGTATGTACATATGGTGGAAAGATAGGAATTGTTGACATTCATGTCAGAGCTTCCTTCTGCTATATTCCACTGGTTGGAGGAACTTCCTTTTTCCAGGGTGTAATCCATATCTGCTGTATGGATTGTGATGGTCTGGATATCATCCGAATTCAGATCGCTTAGCTGCAATGCCTTGGCCTTTTCTATCTCTGCGGCTTCCTTCTGTGCCTGATAGTAATCTACGAAGAAATAGGTCCCAAAAGCGGCGCCGGCCAGGAGAACCAGAATCAATCCCAGAATCAATTGTCGTTTCATAACGTATGCCTCCTGGTACTTAGGAATTGCGGCGTTTAATCCAGATTACAATGCCCACTACCATGATTACCACCGGAATAATGGTGAGAACCACAATGAGAGAACGGGCAAAGCTTTCGTTTTGCAGGGAGATGTAATCTGTTGTCGCAGTCTTTGTAGGAATCTGCATATCCAGATCGCTGTCATACATCCAGCTGATCGTACTCAGCAGCAGGTATACCGGAATGATTACCGTTTCACTGGTAACGTGCTCATCATCAATAAAGTCGGCGCTGCCGAATACCACCATCTTCGAATTCCAGGAATTGTTGGTGGAGTGTGCAGCCAGAGTCATAGCACCAGTTTTTTCGGACGGGTCATCACTGACACCGCCGTAAGGCTCACCAACAGCACTGTCATAGGAGGTGATCAGCGGCGCAATGGTATAAGCACCCGCATTGTCATAGTAGGTAAAGCTCCGGGACTCCGTCATAAAGGGAATCAGTCCCTGGTTGATCAGGGAAGAGGTGAGGTCTGCTGCATCGCTGTTATCGTCCAGTTCGTTCAGCTGGCACTGAATGGTCTTGTCATCACCGGAGATGTGATAGTCGGAGTTGGTCTCGTAAACCCGGTCATAGTCCATGGTGAAACCGTAGTTATCCATGATCTCTTCCAGATTGGTATACGCGAACTTTCCTTCGTTCGGGGACATCATCAAAGTGATATTTCCGCCGTTTTCCAGATAAGTTTCCAGCTTAGCCCGTTCACTGTCTGTAATGTCCGCAGTAGGGCCGGCAACCAGTACAAGTGCAGTATCATCCGGTACAGCATCCAGTTCAGACAGATTGAGTGTTTTTGCCTCGTAGTTATAGTTGATCAGATTGGTAGTAAAGGTGGAGTACTGATCCAGGTTCTTCTCGCCGTGCCCGGTCAGGAAGTATACAGTAGGGGTATAGCCTTCCGCCACGCCCTTGATGGTTCCGGTAATCAGGTTTTCGCCCTCGAAGCTTTCATCTGTGACGTTGCCGTCAGAATCTGTTGTGGTGCGATACATGGAAGAGCCTGGAAGGCGTTTCTTGTTGTCGCCGCATACAAAGACCATGTCACCGGTAGATAGGGTGTAGGCATTGTCGGAGTTGATCTTCTCCATGGTGGCATCATCCTTGTTCGGATCGAAGGAGATCAGATTGATGCAATCATGGGCGTTGTAGGCCAGCAGGGCACGATAGAGAGAGAGAGACTCCGTATCCTTTTCCAGATCGTCCAGTTTCGCCAGCAGATAGAAGTCTACGGTTACGCCCTTCTGATCCAGTTCGTCCAGATAGGATTCTGTTGTGGAAGAAAGGCTGTACTGCTTGTTCGGTGAAATGTCCCAGCTGAAATCCAGGCGTGCGATAATCATATTGATTACCACGGCAATTACCAGCACCAGTATGGCCATAATCCATGCTACACTGGAAAATTTGGTGTTTTTCCAATTGCGGAAACGATGTTCTTTTTGACTCATAGTATGTTACCCCCTGCTCCAGCGTCTTTTTTCGATGGAAATAATCGTCCATGTCAGGAATACGAGAATTTCCGTGAGATAGCCCAGCAAATCCGAGATTCGCAGGAGGCCCTGTGAAAAGATGTAGAATTTTGTCTGATTGGAAAACCAGTTCAGAACATCGGAAAGAATCGGAATGGAAGAAAGGTATGCGGTCTGGCTCATGTTATCCATCAGCAGCAGAAGCAGCATCGCCAGTTCACTGATCAGAATTGCCAGAATCGGCATTTCTGTAAGGGAAGAAATAAAGATACCCAGCGCAATGCAGACCAGACCAAACAGGAAGAATCCGATATACGTGCAGATCAGACTGGACCAGATGACGCGGCCATAGATGGTGGCAACAATCGGGTAAAACAGAGAAACGGCCAGCATAATCAGCAGAATGGTTGCTGTGGCAAGAAACTTTGCCATGACAATCTGCGTTACATTCAACGGACTGGACAGCAAAAGTGTTTCGGTTCCGTTCTTTCGCTCTTCCGAAAAGGCGCGCATGGTCAGCAACGGCAGCAGGAAGATAAAGTAGAACAGATTGACATAAAAGATGGAAGAGAATGAAAATTCATAAGTTGCAGAGGATACGTTGGAAATATCCATTATAAATGTAAGAGAAAATGTTGCCATGAAAAATGCAATGACAAAATAGGCGATTGGGGACAGAAAGTAACTCTGTAACTCCTTTTTATATAGTGCAAACATGCGGCATTATTCCTCCTCTTGGTTTTGTGCATCGGATTCCGGCTTGGCAGCATCGTCTGTTTTTGCTGCTGTTTCGGCCTCGGAATCTTCGGCTTCCATTTCTGCCAGCAAATCCTTCAGCCCGGCGCGCTTTGCCGGCTGGTTGACCAGGTTGACAAATACCTGTTCCAGATTCTTCTTTTCGGTGGTTACTTCCAGCACTTCCAGCTGATGCTGAAGCAGTGCGGACAAGAGTGCGTTCCGGGCGCTTTCGTCCTCCAGTTCCACATCATATGTATAGATACCGGTTTTGACAAACTGGATGTTGCCGATTTTGCGGACACCCTCTACGGCTCTTGCTACGCGGGGCACTTCCCGCGAGCTGCCCTGCACCTTGAGACGAAGGACGGTGCCGCTTTCCATGCTCTCCTCCAGATTATCAATGGTGTCATCGGCCTTGATCTCGCCGTGGTTGATGACAACAATCCGGTCGCAGACAGCGCTGATTTCGCCCAGAATGTGAGAACTCAGGATAATTGCATGATTGTGCTTGAGATCCAGAATCAGGTTCCGGACTTCCATAAGCTGTGTGGGGTCGAGACCAACTGTCGGCTCGTCTAGAATCAGCACCAGCGGATCTCCCAGAAGCGCCTGGGCAAATCCCACACGCTGCTTATAGCCCTTGGACAGGTTGCGGATCAGTCGCTTTTGCATATCTGTGATTTTCAAAAGCTCCATGACCCGGTTTACTTCCACGCTGCGTTTCGCACCAGGAATGCCTTTGAGTCCGGCAACGAAATGCAGGTACTCCTTTACCTTCATGTCCGGATATACCGGGGGAATTTCCGGCAAAAAGCCGATGCAGCGCTTTGCCTTGACCGGCTGCTGCGCAATATCGTAGCCTTGAATTTTAACGGTACCGCTGGTGGAGGGGATTACCCCCGCAACAATGTTCAGTGTTGTGGATTTCCCGGCACCGTTCGGTCCCAGAAATCCTAAGACTTCATTTTCGTTTATGGTAAAGCTGACACCTTTTAAGGCTGCCTTGTTCCCATAATATTTGGTTAGATTTTGGATTTCAACCATCGCGTGCTCCTTTCCGCCGGTGCTTGTCCCGGCATTCGGCAGTTACTTTATATTATCGCAGAATATCATGTCTTTGTCATGTGCGAAATGTAATCATATTATGAAATATAGCAAAAATGGATAAAACAAACCTATGTTCCGTCGTAAAACATGGCAAGTATTGCAAAAACTGCTGCAATTGAGTATGCCATACTTCTGTGAAAGGAGTGTGAAAAAATGCTGGTGATTGTGAGAAAACGAAAAAAGCGTCTGAAAATATGGACTTCAGCGCAAAAGTACAGGTCATAGTGCACAAAACGGAAAGCGTGAATCTGTACATTGCTACAAAAAAGACGAATTTCACAGGCTAAAATTGTGAAAATGGTTGACATTTTTTCGGAAGGGGTGTATAATTCAAGTTATAAAAGTAGGGCTCAGTATGTGCATTTTGTGAAAATGCAGAGTACCGAAACATTTTTGCCGCTGCGCCGGACTGGCGTGTATACTGCTTTTATTTCTGAGAATACTTAAGAAAGGATAAGCGGTGCGGTTCATTCATCTATTCTTACTTACTTTTCATGAGAGGGGAATTTCTTAAATGCAATTCAAGAAAAGCAAAACCGTTCTGGCTGCGATTCTTGCAGCTGCAATGACATGCTCAGCAATTCTGCCGACTGCCGCTTCAGCTGCCGGAACCAGAACAAAGGAAGAAGCATACGGCGACGCAACCTATGCACAGCGGTTTATGTCACTGTATGATGACGTTATCACCAACGGTGTGTCTAACGGCTACATGAGCAGCACATCTACCGTTAACGGCGGCCTGGGCGTTCCGTATCACTCTGTTGAAGAACTGTGTATCGAGGCTCCGGACTACGGCCACGAAACCACTTCTGAAGCACTGTCTTACCTGGTATGGGCTGCAGCAATGCGCGATAACATCGTAAACAAGGCAAACAATGGCGAAATCGAAGTAAAGGGCGCAACTAAGGACGCTTCTACCGAGTCTGTAGGCGATACTGCAAAGGCATGGAAGACCATGGAATCTACCATGATCCCGGATGTACAGGCACAGTTCATGCAGAAGGGCAGCAGCCTGTCTGCAACTTACAGCAGTGAGTGGGAGCAGATTGAAAGCTATCCGACCGGCATGCAGGGCGACTTCAAGGCTTCTAACCCGATTCACTCCTATTTCTGCAATGCATACGGTTCTGACGAGGGCCTGTACCTGATGCACTGGCTGGCTGACGTAGATGACTGGTATGGATTTGGCAGCAAGAACGGTAGCACTGGTAAGCAGAAGAACGTAAGCGGTTCCTTCACCCTGATCAACACCTTCCAGCGTGGTGAGCAGGAATCCTGCTGGGAAACTATCCCGCATGCCTGCGTTGACCTGCACAACAAGGGTTATGGTCTGAATGGCTCTAATGGTATGAAGGGCTTCTTCAATACCGAAGATAATCCGGCTGAACAGTGGTCTTACACCAACGCACCGGACGCAGAAGACCGTGCAATCCAGGCTGTATATGCAGCTAACAGATGGGGCGTCGGCGAAAACGATGCGAACATGGTTGACTCCAAGTGGGGCGGCAAGCAGTCTCTGACAACGCTGGCAGCAAAAATGGGTGATGAAACCCGTAACAATATGTACGATAAGTACTACAAGAAGATCGGTGTCGGCAACACTATCCCGTCTGGTCAGAATGCACGGCGTCCTGACTACGGCGATGCAAATACCGGTAAGCACTATCTGATGAACTGGTACACTTCTTGGGGCGGCGCAATCGACGGCAACTGGGCATGGCAGATCGGTGCATCTCACATGCACGAATTCTACCAGAACCCGCTGGCAGCATATGCACTGGCATATGACAGCAATCTGAGCGGCGAAATGAAGAGCCAGGGCGCAGTAGATGACTTCAAGACATCTCTGGAAAGACAGATGGAACTGTATCTGTGGCTGATGTCTGCTGACGGCCCGATCGCCGGCGGATGCACCAACTCTTACAAGGGACGTTATGAAGGCTACAGCGATCTGGGACTGAGCACATTCTATGATATGGCTTATGTTGAGCATCCGGTATACGCTGACCCGGGTTCCAACCACTGGATTGGTAACCAGGTATGGGCTGTACAGCGTCTGGCTGAACTTTACTATGTTGTAAAGACAACAGAAGGCGCACAGGATATTCAGATTGCACAGACTGGTCTGACACTGACACAGGCTCTGGAAAAGATTCTGGATCGCTGGGTAGGCTGGTTCATGGACAATACCATCCTGGGTACTGCAAATGGGACCAAGACCATCAATGCAAAGTATGAGCACTATGATGAATCCACACAGGATTTCGTTGTACCGGATCTGACACAGGGTGTAACAGATGACGGCACAAGCTTCTCTATTCCGTCCAGCCTGATCTGGCACGGTTCCGCAGGCCCGGATACTGATGGCCAGCCGGAAACCTGGAACGGCACATACCAGGAAAATAACAACCTGCACTGCACCATCGTTGGTTATGGTGACGGTGACCTGGGCTGCGTATCTTCTCTGGCAAATACTCTGATTTACTATGCAAAGGCTAAGGGCGTTTCCAGCTCTGATCTGGCTTCTGCTGCAACTTCTTACAAGAACAAATCTGCTGCTGCTCAGACAGATTCTTCTGAACTGGCAAAGCAGTCTCTGTACCTCGCCCAGCAGCTGCTTGACAGAGAGTGGAACAAGTTCCGTGACGATATCGGTCTCGGCGTTTCTGACCACAATACCAACCTGTACAGACTGTGGGAAACCAAGCTGGTTCTGCCGGATGGCGTTCGTAAAAATGGTGATGGTCAGGTTCTGAGCAAGAGCCGTTACACTGGTAATATGCCGAACGGTGATAAGATCGAAGACGGTGTTGCATTTGTTGACATCCGTTCGAACTATGAGGATTCCGCCATGTACCAGACTGCTCAGAAGTACTACAATGGTGAGGGTGAAGATACTGATGGCAACGGCAAGGTTGACGTTGGTGACTACTACTTCACACTCCACAGATTCTGGCACGCAGGCGACATCATGATGGCTCTGGGTACTATGGCTGAACTGTATCCGGATATAACACCGGACAACAACAGCGATAGCGAAAAGCTGGTTGTAACTCCGTCTGATGTTGAAGTAGCAAAGGGCGAAAGCACAGTTCTGAAGCCGAACAAGGATGGCTGCAACTTCGTATCTAACGATCCGACTATCGCAACTGTTGATAAGGACGGCACTGTAACTGGTGTTGAAAAGGGTGAAACCACGATCACTGTTACAGATCCGGACGGCAACACCGTTGAGGTTAAGGTAACTGTTACTGACACTGCTGTTACAACAACAACTACCGATTCTGATACTCCGGTAACTACAACAACAACTGCTGTTACAGGTGAGTCTGACGTCCTGCTGGGCGACACCAACCTGGATGGCAACGTAAGCCTGATTGACGCTGTACTGCTGAACAAGAAGATTGCAGACGTTGTAACCTTCAACGATCAGCAGACAAAGAACGCTGACTGCTACATGCTGGATGGCGAAATCAATGGACAGGATGCAGTTTCTCTGCTGAAGTTCCTGACTCATATCATTGATTCCCTGCCGGATATGGATGCATAAGAGTAATTTGATCGAACAATCATGATATTATAGTCATGATATTATAAAAATGCCGCGGTTTCTTCGGAAGCTGCGGCATTTTTTTGCGCTTCATGAAATTTTTCTGTTTTCACTTGATTTTTCATGCGCGAAATGGTATAATAAGATATTATGAAAATGTACAGAAAGAGGTGATTGCATTGAACAGTATGACTGGATATGGCCGTGTGCTGAAACAACAGGACGGCTATGACCTGGCTCTGGAGATTCGTGCTGTAAATCACCGGTATTTAGAATGTACGGTAAAATTACCGCGCAGTTATGGATATCTGGAAGATAAAATCAAAGAAATGGTGCAGAAACGGATTGCGCGGGGCAAAGTGGAAGTGGCACTTACGCTGCATCGCCAGGAAACAGAAACACCGGCTGTTCAGGTGAATCATGCCGCAGTATGCGCTTATCTCAAGGCGCTGTTGCAGGAAAATCAGTTGCTGGCACAGGAACTGGACGGCGGTGCTGCGGAAAACGCATTTCTTCCGCAGGATTTGGGACTTTCAGATCTTTTGCGGTTGCCGGATTTATTTCAGACAGTTTCGGTGGAAGAGGACGCGGAAACAGTTTGGCAGGTTGTAAAGCCTGCACTGGAAGAAACACTGGAGCATTTCTTGCAGATGCGGCAGACAGAAGGCACGCATTTGAAACAGGATATTGCTTCACACCTGGATGCAGTCGAAGAAATGACCAATCAGGTGGAACGCCTGGTGCCGGAATCTGTGCAGCTCTATTATGATAAGCTCTATCAGAAGATCAAAGATCTGCTGCAAGATCGGGTAGTGGAAGAATCACGTTTGGTGACAGAAGCGGCAATTGTGGCGGAAAAGCTTTGTGTGGATGAAGAATTGGTACGCCTGCACAGCCATATTGCGCAGTTCCGGGATTTTTTGGAATCCACAGAACCGGTCGGCCGGAAAATGGACTTCCTGGTGCAGGAAATGAACCGCGAAGTCAACACAACCGGTTCCAAGTCTCAGTCGCTGGCAATTACAAAGCTTGTGGTGGATATGAAATCCGAGATTGAAAAAATCCGGGAACAGATTCAGAATGTGGAATAGAAAGGATTGTGACATCATGAAAAAAGGTACATTGTTTGTTGTTTCCGGCCCGTCCGGATGCGGAAAGGGTACGATTCTGGCAGAAATACTGAAAAATCCCAATATCTATTATTCTGTATCTGCTACAACGAGAGGCATGCGCCCCGGCGAGGTCGATGGCGTCAATTACCATTTCTTTACCAGAGAGCAGTTTGAACAGCTGGTTCAGGAGGACGGTGTTCTGGAATACGCTGAATACTGCCATAATTACTACGGCACACTGCGGAAACCGGTGGAAGAACACCTGAATGCCGGACAGGATGTCATTCTGGAAATTGAAGTGGTAGGTGCTATGAAAATTCGGGAAAAGTGTCCGGAAGCCGTTTTCGTTTTCATTCTTCCGCCGTCTTTGACAGAATTGGAGCGCCGCCTGCATAAGCGTGGCACCGAGACGGAAGAAGTAGTGCAAAACCGGGTGGCACAGGCCGAACGGGAAATCCGCTGTGCAGAATCTTATGATTATGTTGTTGTCAATGGTGCATTAGAAGACGCCGTTCAGGATCTGGATGCGATTATTCGCGCAGAATCTTGTAAAATAAAGAAAAACCAATATAAAATTGATGAGGTGCTTGGAAAATGAATATGTTGAGACCGTCTGTAAATCAGCTGATTACAAAAAATGAAAGCAGTTATTCCCTGGTTGTAGGTGTGGCAAAGCGCGCGCGCGAAATTGCGGATGAACTGTACGAACAGGGAAAGGTTCTGGAGGAAAAACCGGTAAAAACAGCCATCCGGGAATTGGCAGCCGGAAAATATCGGATCGTAGAATCCGATGAGCTGCCTCACTGAAATTGATGCAGTATTCTGGAACGCTTCCGAAAAAATATTGTGTAGGAGTTGCGGTCTGTGCCGCATCCTATTCCTTTGACCGTTTGTTTTCCTATCTGTCTTTGCAGCCGATTGCTCCCGGATGTCGGGTGATCGTGCCGTTTGGCAAGGGAAATGCAAAGCGTGTGGGAATCGTTCTGACCTGTCAGGAACAGGAACAAACGGAGTCACAGCTGAAAAATGTGCTGTCTGTAGTAGATCAGGCACCGTTGCTTTCCCGGGAAATGCTGGATTTGGTATTCTGGCTGAAGGAAATGACGTTCTGTACGTATTTTGATGCTGTGCGGACGATTTTGCCTGCCGGCATGCAGGTGCAGCTGGTGGAAGAAATCACACTGGCGACTGCACCGCCGGATGTGTCATTGACACCGGCAGAGGAGCACTTGCTGTTCTTTCTGCGCAGTGCCAAGACAAAACGGGAATTTCGGCAGATTCTGTCGGATTCGGATGAAAAGGGAAAAACAGTCATCCGCGCGCTGATTGCAAAGGGTTTTTTGCATCAAAAGGATGTCGTCAAAGAAAAAAACCATGGCCAGACTGGAATCCGGATGCTGCGCCTGGTGGAACGCATGGATGAAATGCCGTTGGCACTGACCAAAAGTCAGGAAAAGCTGGCAGCGATTCTGCGGGAAGCCGGCCCGATGTCGGAAAAAGAAGCGTGTTATCTGAGCGGCGTGACTGTGGCGGTTTCCAAAAAGCTGGTGCAGATCGGCGCTGCGGAGTCCTATGTGGTAAAGCCGCCGCTGCACCATTACGGCTCGGGAAAGCCCGAAAAGGATCCCAAGGAGATCTGTCTGTCTCCGGAACAGCAGCAGGTATATGACCGCGTTGCAGCCGCGCTGTCCGAAGGGATGCACTGCTTTTTGCTGCACGGCGTAACCGGAAGCGGAAAGACCAGCGTATTTATTCGCTTGATTGATACGGTTGTGTCTATGGGAAAACAGGTGATTCTGCTCGTGCCGGAAATTTCTCTGACACCGCAGATTGTCCAGCAGTTCTGTGATTTGTTCGGGGACATTGTGGCAGTAATTCACAGCGAATTGTCCCTGGGACAACGCAGTGATGCATGGCGAAAGATCGCTTCCGGTTCTGTGAAAATTATTATCGGAACCCGGAGCGCCGTGTTTGCACCGGTGCAGAATCTTGGGATGATTGTAGTTGATGAAGAGGGCGAACGCACTTATAAATCTGACAGTGCGCCGCGGTATCATGCCATTGCAGTGGCCAAAAAGCGTTGCCAGACGCATGGATGTCCGTTGCTGCTCGCATCGGCAACCCCTTCTGTAGAAAGCTATTATTATGCCAAACGGGGCATTTACACACTGCTGGAAATGAAACAGCGCTATAACCAGTCGCCTCTTCCGACTGTAGAGGTGGTAGATATGCAGGAAGAGCGTACCGCCGGGAATGACGGGATGTTTTCTGAAACATTGGCACTGGCATTGCAGGATAACTGGAAGGCAGGGAAGCAGTCTTTGCTGCTGCTGAACCGGCGCGGCTATCATACCATTATCAGCTGTGCTTCCTGCAATCAGCCGGTTTACTGTCCCAATTGCAGCATTCCTATGACCTATCATAAGGTGAATGACAGCCTGATGTGTCATTACTGCGGACATACCCAGGATCTGGTGGAAACCTGTCCTTCCTGCGGCAGCCATCACCTCCGAAAGATGGGCTTCGGGACACAGCGGCTGGAAGAAGAGCTGCAGCAAATTGTGCCGAAGGCGCGGATTCTGCGCATGGATGCAGATACCACCATCTCCCGTTTTGCTTACGAAGAACGTTTTTCTGCATTTCGGGAGAAAAAATATGATATTATGCTGGGCACTCAGATGATCGGGAAGGGACTGGACTTTCCGGATGTTACACTGGTTGGGGTGTTGTCTATGGATAAAGCACTCTATGCCGGAGATTTTCGCAGCTATGAACGCACCTTTTCCCTTGTGACACAAGTTGTGGGGCGCAGCGGCCGGGGAGATGCATCCGGACGCGCCATTTTGCAAACCAGTATGCCGGATCATTATGTGCTGCGTCTTGCGGCACAGCAGGCATACCCGGCGTTTTATGCGCAGGAGATTGCATTGCGGCGGCAGCTGATTTTTCCGCCGATTTGTGATATCTGTGTCATTGGCTTTACTGGCGCACGAGAGGCGGATGTGCGGAATGCGGCGCAGCTGACCTCCGGCCTGTTCCGGGAGCAGATTCAGAAACAACAGTTTTCCTATCCCATCTGGATTTTAGAACCGGTGCCGTGTGCGTATGGCCGAATCAATGGAAAGTATCGATATCAATTGGTAATGAAGTGTAAGAATACAAAGCCGTACCGGGATCTGATCCGGACGGTGCTTTTGGCCGCAGGAACCGACCGCCGCTGTGCCAGAGTGCATATTTATGCGGACATGAACGGTGATATTGGCGTGTAAATTCCTTTGCAGAAACTGCAAGGGAAAATGTGTTTGCCGGCAGAAAGGAAGAATAAAATTACATGGCTATTCGTAAAATTATAAAAGAAGGCGATCCGATTTTGCGCACAAAGTGCCGTCCGGTGACCGTGTTTGATGAAAAGCTGCATCAGCTGCTGGATGATATGCACGAAACGCTGGACAAGGCAGAAGGCGTTGGTCTGGCTGCGCCGCAGGTGGGATATTGCCGCCGCTTTTTCATCATGCATCTGGGCGACATGCGGATTGAAGCCATCAATCCGGAGATCAAAAAGGTCAGCGGAAAGCAGTATGTGCTGGAAGGCTGCCTTTCTGTTCCCAACAAGTGGGGCTATGTCACACGCCCGAATAAATGTAAATTTCGTGCTCAGAATAGAAATGGCGAATGGTACGAAATGACATTGACTGCACTGGGTGCACAGTGTGTGTGCCATGAAAATGCCCACCTGGACGGACAGTTGTTCATTGATGTGGTCGAAGAATTCGTAGATCCGGAGGAGTTGGAAAAAGCATGAGAATCGTTTATATGGGAACTCCGGATATTGCTGTTCCTTGCCTGCGCTTCCTGGCAGAGAGCAAGCATGAAGTCGTAGGCGTTCTGACCCAGCCGGATCGTCCCAAGGGACGGGGACACCACACCATTCCCACGCCGGTGAAAGCGGCTGCTCTGGAATATGACATTCCGGTATACCAGCCTTTGTCCCTGCGAAAAGGGGAAGATGCAGCGACGGCTTTGGAAACGCTACGTCAGCTGGCACCGGATCTGATCGTGGTGTTGGCATACGGACAGCTTTTGCCGAAAGAGGTGCTGGAACTGCCGAAGTATCACTGCATCAACCTTCACGCTTCTTTGCTGCCGGCATACCGCGGGGCAGCTCCGATCCAGTGGGTGATTCTGAACGGTGAAACCAAAACCGGTGTCACTGCCCAGCAGATGGAAGAAGGACTGGACACCGGCGATATGCTGGTAAAAAAAGAGATTGCCATTGGAGCAGAGGAAACCGCAGAGGAGCTGTACGAACGGCTGTCGGAACTCTGTGTGGAAACCCTGAGCGAAACGCTGGAACAGCTGGAAGCCGGCACCTTGCAGGGCACTCCGCAGGATGATGCACAGTCCTCTTATGCATCGCGTATCACAAAGGAAATGTCCGCTCTGGATTTTCACAAGCCGGCACAAAAGCTGCATGACCAGATTCGCGCTATTACCGGCTATACTATGCTGGAGGGCAAGCGTCTGAAGGTATACCGTTCCCGTGTGGCAGAGCAGGTTTCCGGAGAGCCGGGAACCATTGCAGATTCGGAACAGTTCCTGGTAGTCTGCGGTGACGGAAATGGACTGTACTTTACAGAAATTCAGCCGGAAGGCAAGCGCCGGATGGATGCCATGGACTTTCTCCGGGGCAAAAAACTGACAAAAGGCGAAAAATTAGGCGAATAACGGAACATAGTTTCTGATTTTCCCAGAAAAACAGAAAGTGAGGGACTGACATGTTGTATTATGGTGGATTTTTTGACGCAGGATATATTTTGGTGATCCTCGGTCTGATTATCAGCCTGTGGGCATCCTGGAATGTGAAATCCACATTCCGCCGCTATCAGAATGACAGAAATATGCGTGGACTAACTGCCGCTCAGGTTGCACGGCAGATTCTGGACAGCAACGGCCTGCATCAGGTCACCATTGAACATGTCTCCGGCAATCTGACAGATCATTACGATCCGCGCTCCAATGTCGTGCGCCTTTCAGATGCAACATTTTCCTCTTCCTCAGTTGCGGCAATCGGCGTAGCGGCGCATGAGTGCGGTCATGCCATGCAGCATGCAGAGGGCTATGTCCCCATTAAAATTCGCAGTGCCATTATTCCGGTTACCCAGGTTGGTTCCCGGCTCTGGTACCTGATTTTTGTGCTGGGACTGATTTTCAGCAGCTCTGAAATCGGCCCTGTGCTGCAAATGGTTGGCATTGTGCTGTTTTCCCTGATCGTTGTCTTTCAGCTGGTAACGCTGCCGGTGGAATTCAATGCCAGCGGCCGCGCTATGAAAACGTTGGAAACCCATATGATTCTGTATGGAGATGAACTGACAAAGGCGAGAAAAGTGCTGACTGCAGCAGCTATGACGTATGTTGCAGCACTCCTGAATGGTCTGCTCCAGCTGATTCGTCTGATTTCTGTTTCAAAGAGGAGTAACCGATAACATGAATGCAAGAAAATTGGCTGTACAGCTCCTGGATCGGACGGAACAGGAACAGAGCTACTCAAATCTGCTTCTGGATGGGGCACTTTCCGGTTCTGATATGGATGAACGGGAAAAGCGCCTTTGTGCCATGCTCTATTATGGCGTAATCGAGCGGCGCATTACACTGGATGCTGTCATTCAGCACTACAGCAAGCAGCCGCTGCGAAAGCTGGACTGTACGGTGCGGAATATTTTGCGCTTGGGAATTTATCAGCTGCTGTATTGTGATCAGATTCCTTCCCGTGCGGCGGTAAATGAAAGTGTAAAGTTGACCAAAACTTGCCGGAAGGCAAGTGCATCCGGATTTGTCAATGCGGTACTGCGGGGATTTCTGCGGGATTCCTGTCGGATACCATATCCCAGGGAGAAAAAGGCGGCAATGGCAGTGGAATACGCTGTTCCCCAGTGGCTGCTGGATACTTTGGTTTCTGCCTATGGAACGGAGAAAACGCAGCGGTTTTTGGAGGATGCCTTGCAGCCGGCACCCCGTTATATCCGGCGCAATGTGCTGCGCTGTACCAGAGAAGATCTGGAAACGGCGCTGGAAGGAAAAATTCAGCCGGTTTCTTTGCTGCCGGATGCCTATGTTCTGACCGCAGGAGATATCCGGAAGCTTCCTGCGTTTCAAAACGGCTGGTTTTACGTGCAGGATCTGGCTTCTCAGATCTGTGCCCTTGCAGTGGGCGCGAAGCCGGGAGAAACCGTCCTGGATCTGTGCGCAGCTCCCGGCGGAAAAACCTGTACAATGGCAATCGGAATGGAACAGTCCGGTAACGTGCTGTCCTTTGATCTGGCCGAGCACCGGGTAAAGCTGATTCAGCAGGCGGCAAAACGTCTGGGACTTTCCAATGTGACGGCAAAGCCGGGAGATGCATCGGTATTTTATCCGGAACTGACCGGAGCAGACCGGGTTCTCTGTGATGTGCCGTGTTCTGGAATGGGCGTGCTGCGGCGGAAACCGGAAGTGAAGGAAAAGGATCCGGAATCGCTGAAAGCATTGCCGGAATTGCAGCTGAAAATATTGGAAAATGCGTCTCGGTACGTGAAAGCAGGCGGAATTTTACAGTATTCCACTTGTACTGTTCTCCCTGTGGAAAACGAGGGTGTAGTGACAGAATTTTTGAAGCGGCACCCGGAATTTGAACCGGTTCCGGTATTCCCGGAGCTGGGGGAAGCGTTTGAGAAAAGTATGGTAACGCTCCTGCCGGAAATTTGCGGCAGTGATGGCTTTTTTGTTGCAAAAATGCAGCGCCGTTAAGAGACGGCATGCCGCCTTTTGCTTGTGATGGAGGTGTAATCAATGGAACAAACGGATATTTTGTCACTGTCTCTGGCAGAGCTGGAAAGCTGTATGAAGGAAATGGGACAGCCGAAATTTCGTGCCAAACAGATTTTTTTCTGGCTCCATCAGAAGCAAGTGACGTCATTTGCAGAAATGACTTCGCTTTCTCTCCAATTGCGGGAGAAGCTGCAAGAAAAATTTTGTATAAATAGACTAAATATTGCAAGAAGGCTTGCATCTTCTATCGATGATACGGTAAAATATCTATATGAACTGCCGGACGGCAACTTTGTGGAAACGGTACTGATGGAGTATCACCACGGAAAGAGCCTGTGTATTTCGACCCAGGTGGGCTGCCGGATGGGATGTCAGTTCTGTGCGTCAACCATCGCTGGGTTTGTGCGGAATCTGACACCGGCGGAAATGCTGCTACAGATTTATGAAACTCAGCGGGATGCCGGATGCCGGATTGATAGTCTGGTACTTATGGGAATTGGTGAACCCATGGACAACTTTGAAAATGTCATCACCTTTTTCCGCCTGCTCTCCCATCCGGATGGATTCGGCATGAGTCTGCGGCATGTTACCGTTTCTACCTGCGGTCTGGTACCGCGGATCCGGGAACTGGCCGACCTGCACCTGGGCGTTACCCTCTCGGTTTCACTGCACAGTCCGGAGAACCGGCGGCGCAGTGAAATTATGCCAATCAATCGAAAATATCCAGTAGAAGAATTGCTGGAAGCCTGTCGGTATTATTTTTCAGAGACGGGCAGAAGAGTGACCATGGAATATGCGGTGATTGAAGGGGTAAACTGTACCCGACAGGATGCGAAAGCCTTGGCAGACCGTCTGGCCGGAATGCAGTGCCACGTGAATCTAATTCCGGTAAACCCCATTGCGGAGCGCAGCTTCCGCACACTGCGGCGGTCAGTCGAACGGTTTCAGCAGGAGCTGGAATCACTAGGGGTACATGCCACAATTCGGCGGACACTGGGCAGCGACATTCAGGCGGCCTGCGGCCAGCTGCGCCGGGATGCCGGAAAATCGCTGGAAAATGCGCAGGATAACGAATCGAGAAACAAGCCCTGAGGAAAGTCAATCGTTGTCTGCACAGCATCTTTTTCGTGCAGACAAGCCTTGAAAAATCGGGCGGCGTGATTGGCAGATCATGCAGTCAAAATGCATCTGTACCTGGAAACGCCGCGCTTTTGTATTCTGATGGAGGTGGTAGAAATTGACGAGTGCAGTGAAAACGCACATCGGATATGTACGAGATGAAAATCAGGATCGTGTAGAAATCCGGGAATTCGGAGATAATCTGCTTGTGGCAGTATGTGATGGGATGGGGGGAGAACGTTCCGGCAGTAAGGCCAGCTCAATGGCCTCGGACGTTTTCTTTGAACATTTTGAAGAAGGATATGAGGCGGATATGGATGCCTACAGCGTTCGCTCGCTGTTGCTGTCTTCCGTTTCCGCGGCCAATTCCGTGGTCTATACAACGGCCAGAATGGACTATCAAAATTTCGGCATGGGTACTACCTGTGTTGCTGCTTTTGTCAGCGATACCTATATTGCTGTGGCAAATGTGGGGGACAGCCGGGCGTATTTGCTGCGGGATGGCACGTTGTCTCAGGTGACAACAGATCACACCGTGGTACATATGCTTCTGGAAAACGGACAGATTACAGAGGATGAGATTGAAACCCATCCGCAGCGGCATATGCTGATGAAGGCGGTGGGCGTGGAGAGAACCGTTTGTCCGGATTATTTTCGCATTGATTTGCAGCCGGATCAGCCGTTTTGTCTGCTGCTCTGTTCTGACGGGCTTTGCGGTTTCTGTTCTGATGCAGAAATCCAAGAGATCTTGGAACGCGGCACGTCTGCGGAAGAAATGACCCAGCAGCTAGTTGATGCCGCGCTGGAAAAAGGCGGAAGAGATAATATTTCTGTTGCAGTTGTAACAGCTTCATAAAATGGAGGAAGAGTGCATATGGATAAAGATAAATTTATCGGAACCAGGCTGGACGGCCGCTATGAACTGACAGAACTCATCGGTGAGGGCGGTATGGCCAATGTATACCGCGCTGTTGATGTTCTGGACAACCGTGTTGTAGCTGTTAAAATCCTGAAGACGGAGTATTCCGAGAGTGAGGAGTTCCAGCGGCGGTTCCGGAATGAATCCAAGGCAATTGCAGTGCTGTCCCATCCCAATATTGTGAAAATCTACGATATGGGATTTTCGGAAAAGGTGCAGTATATCGTCATGGAATATATTGACGGCATCACGCTGAAAGATTACATTGACAGCGAGAAGGTTTTGAACTGGAAGGATGCTGTGCACTTTGTCATTCAGATTCTGCGTGCGCTCCAGCATGCGCATAACCGGGGAATTGTGCACCGGGATATCAAACCGCAGAATATTATGCTCCTGACAGACGGCACCATTAAGGTCATGGATTTCGGCATTGCCAAGTTTGCCCGGGAGGAAAGCCGTACCGCAACAGATCAGGCAATTGGTACTGTGCACTATATCAGTCCGGAGCAGGCGCGCGGCGATGTCACCGATGCGAAGAGCGACATTTACTCTGTAGGCGTTATGTTCTATGAAATGCTCACAGGCTGTAAACCGTTTGATACTGACAATCCGGTTTCCATTGCCGTAATGCACATGCAGAACGTGGCAGAGCGTCCCCGGAACATCAATCCGAATATTCCCTCCGGCCTGGAAGAAATTATCATGCACGCCATGGAAAAGGATTCCGCAAAGCGGTATCAGACTGCAACGGACATGATTCGCGACATTGAAGCGTTTAAAGAGAATAACCAGATTATTTTTGGCTATTACACCACGCCTGCACCAGCGCAGGATGTACCCGGCAGAACCCAGTACTTCAATCCGCCTCCACAGGATATGGGAAACAGAAATGCGCGCGGCGGCCATGGCTATTCCAATTATGAACAGCCCAATGAATACTATGAAAAGGCAGCAGAGCAGGAACAGGGAAAATCTCTGGTGGTACCGATTCTGACTGCGGTGACAATTGTTGTTGTAGTGGTGGCAGCCATTGTGATCTGTCTGCTGGTAAGCCAGGGAACCGGCAACTCCAGCAGCTCTACAGATGAGGTGCCGAATGTAATCGGCATGAACTATGATGATGCAGTTGTCAATTATCCGAATATCGTCTTTGATGTGGCAGAGCAGGAATACACAGAAAAATACGAAGCCAATATCATTTATAAGCAGAGTGTTGATGCCGGCCAGTATGTGAAGAAAAATTCAGACGGAAAAATCGAGCTGGCAATTGCCGTCAGCCGGGGTATTCAAAAGGTAGAAATTCCGGATCTGAAAAATTATACCTTTGAGGAAGCAGAAGAAGCGCTGAAGGCTCTGGGCGTTGTAGCGGAACAGAAAAAGGTGGAAAGCACAGCAGAAGAGAATGTGGAGGCCAACCACGTAATCCGGACGGATCCGGAGGCAAAACAGGAGGTAGCAGTCGGATCTACTGTAACAATTTATGTCAGCATGGGAATTGCAGTAGATGAAACCGATGTGCCAACTTTTACCGACATGACTCTGGAAGAGGCTCAAAATGAAGCAAAGCAGCGGAATCTGAAACTGGAAATCACGGAGTCTCCTTCTGATAAGGAAAAGGACACCATTCTGGCGCAGGATCCGAAGCCGGGTAAAACTGTGGCAAGCGGTTCCACAGTCAAGCTGACGGTCAGCAATGGAGAAGAGCCGGAAGGCGAAGTGAAGTATGGCCTGATGAATCTGCCGACTTCGATTATGAGCGGTATGTATACTATCAATTTTACCACGGATGATGGCGTGCTTGCCAGCAAGCAGTTTGTAGCCGAAACCCTGGACGGTGGTTCTTTCTCCGCAACAGTACCGGGAAAGGGTAAGAAATTCGTAAAGGTTACTGTAACCAGTGCCCAGACCGGCAAAACAGAAGTGATCGGAACCTATACCTTTGACTTCGCCAGCAAGACCTTCACTGCCTCCAGCGAGGACATTGACGGTGCATTCCAGCAAATTGCACCCCTTGTGACCCAGGCAGTGACAGAGGCTGCTACTGCAGCAGACGAGACGGCAGGAGGTTAAACAAGATGATGCTTCCTGTTGCAATTCCGGAAGGTGCACAGGGCAGAATACTCACATCTGTAGGAGGTCTCTATACTGTAGAGACCTCCTCTGGTATCTGCACCTGTAAAGCCAGAGGCGTGTTCCGAAAGCGCGGCGTGCTCCCATATGTGGGGGATTACGTTTGCCTTTCGGAGGACAGCGTAATTCATGAGATTCTGCCCCGCAAAAACAGTATTCTGCGGCCGCCGGTGGCAAACTTAGATCAGATTTTCTTTGTGATTTCTGCCTGCAAGCCATCACCGAATCTACAGCTGTTAGATGCATTTTTGACGGTGGCAATTTATAAGGAGATTCAGCCGGTTTTGGTTCTGACCAAGGTTGATCTGAAACAGGCGGACGAAATCCAGAAGCTCTATACCAGAATCGGAATTCCGGTATATCCGGTGTTGTATCCCCAGCCGGAGACAATCGCAGCAGTAGCAGAATTGCTGCGGGGAAAGGTCAGCATGATGACTGGAAATTCCGGTGTGGGGAAATCCACGCTGCTCAATGCCATTGCACCGGACTTACAGCTGCCTGTGGGAGAAATCAGCGAAAAGCTGGGGCGCGGCCGCCACACAACCCGGCAGGTGCAGCTGTATGCCTGTGCCGGGGGATATCTGGCAGATACGCCGGGATTTTCCACATTTGAAGCAGAGCAGTATGCGCAGATAGAAAAGGAACAGATTGCCGACTGTTTCCCGGAGTTTCGGCCCTATCTGGGAAAGTGCCGCTTTTCTGACTGTGCTCATGTCTGTGAAAAAGGCTGCGCGGTTTTAGAGGCAGTGGAACAGGGGACAATTGCCAAGAGCCGCCACGATTCCTATGTATCGCTGTATCAGATTGCAAAGCAGAGAAAGGCGTGGGAGACATGAAGCGTGCGGTGATTTTTGGCGGTGCGCCGGTTGACCCTGCGGTGCAGCCGCCGGTTCCTGCGGCAGATTTGATGCTCTGCGCCGATGCCGGGCTGCGGCTGGCAAAGGCAATGCAGATTGTACCGGATCAGGTGGCCGGAGATTTTGACTCGTTGGGCTATGTGCCGAAAGAGGAAGGCGCAGGCGTTGCAGTGCATCCGGCCAGAAAGGATGAGACGGATCTCATTTTATCCGCGGAATATGCGCTGGCACATGGCTGCACGGAATTATGGTTTTATGGCGCTCTGGGCGGCCGCCTGGATCACACCATGGCCAATTTTCAGATGCTGCGGCTGCTGGCAGATCGGGGGGCAAAAGGCATCTTAGTGGATGAAAAGCACTGGATTACCTTGCAGCGCGGCGGAACCGCCTTCTATCCGCGAAGGGAAGGAATGTATTTTTCTCTGTTTTCCCTGTCAGAACGCTGCGAAGATGTGACACTGGAAGGGGTTGCATACCCGATGTGTCACGGGAGCTTTTCCGGCGCTTTTCCGCTGGGTGTCAGCAATGAAATTCTGGCAGAAAAAGCCGCTGTCACTGTGGGAAAAGGTGACCTTCTGGTGATCTATGCCAGAGATTAGGACACATCTCTTAAATTTGAAAAACTGTATCGGATTTGCTTCCGGTACAGTTTTTTTATGTCCATTGGAAAGTGCTTTGGCAACGCAGATGCAGCAAAAGCGGACAAGGGAAGCATATTGCAGACAAGCACGGCATAGGATGGAGTAGTTCCAGGAAAAACAGTACCGGAAGAAACGGAGGAATGCAAATGGAATGGTCAGGACTGCAAAATGGCATGCGGTATTTGCCCCGTGCAGTACGGGAGGCAATCAGCTGTATGCCGCCGGAGGAATCTGCCGAAATACAGGAAATCCGCCTGCGTGCAGAGCGTCCGGCGGCAATCTGTATTCAGGGAACAGAGTTTTTTCTCTCCGGAACAGGGAAAAAAACGCGGACAGAACAGGGGAGTATCTTTGTTTCACAAAAGGAGTTGGAGCAGGCCTTTCAGGCGGTGTGCGAGTATTCCGTTTACCGCTATGCAAAGGAAATTCAGGAAGGCTTTATTACAGTATCCGGCGGCAATCGGGTGGGGATCGCCGGTTCCTTTGTGTGCCGGGATGGAATGCCTGTACAGATGCGGCACATCAGCGGCCTGAATTTTCGCATTGCCCACGCAGTAAACGGATGTGCGCAGGAACTGTACGCCAGAACCTGCAAAGTAAAGCCGGCCGGTGTGCTGCTGATTGGTGCAGTTGGCTCCGGGAAAACCACAATGCTCCGGGACTTCTGCCGCCTGGCTGGCAATCATTTTCGGGTGACGTTGGTGGATGAGCGCAGCGAGATTGCAGCAATGCACCGTGGGATTCCGCGGTACGATGTGGGGCTGCATACAGATGTGCTGGATGGAATCCCCAGGGCAGAAGGGCTTCTGACTGCGCTGCGTGTGATGACACCGCAGCTTCTCATTTGTGATGAGATTGGAACAGAAGCGGATGCACAGGCAATTGCCAGAATTCATGGCTGCGGCGTGCCTGTGGTTGCCTCTGCCCATGGCGCGTCCTGGAAAGACCTGGAACAGCGCCGCGTACTGCAAACGCTGCTGCATGCCGGTGTCTTTTCTTACGGTGTGCTTTTGCAGTCTGATCGGCCGGGACAGTTGCAGGAAATTCGTTCCCTGCAAGATCAGGCAGGAGGGCGGTTTGCATGCTGAAACTGGTGGGGCTTTTGTTCTTGGTGGCGTGCGGTGCCGGAGTCGGATGGCAGGCAGTACAGCATCTTCGGCAGGAGCGAACCGCCTGGGAACTCCTCGGCCAGATGCTCCGAAAAATTGCGGTACAGATGGAATTTCGGGGATGCACCACGCAGGAATTGCTGGAACAGATTGCAGAGGAGCCTGCCTATCAGAGATTCTGCTTTCCGGAGCAAACCTGTTTCCGGCTGGCAGAGGGCATTCCCTTCCCGGAGGCATGGCAGGAGGCGCTGTCAAAAGATGCGGCTGTACCCAGGGAAGCCGTGCAGCATTTGCTGCCGCTGGGGGAAGAGCTGGGTGCCAGCGACTTGGAGGGGCAGCTGGAGACGCTGGCGCAGTATGCGCGGCAGCTGGAACCCTATGCCAAAGAAGCGGAAAGCCGGTGCTGCCGTTTGCAGCGGCTGTACCTGAGCATGGGAATTTTAGGCGGCCTGATGGCGGCCGTTCTGCTGGCCTGACAGAAGTCAAGCGGTGCAAAAACAATCATAAGCGTTTGACGGAAGTGTCTTGAGATGCCGACAGATGCTTGGAAAGGACGTGGGACTGCAATGGACATTGATCTGATATTTAAGATTGCCGGAACCGGAATCATTGTGGCTGTGCTGAATCTGGTGCTGAAACGGGCGGAACGGGAAGAACAGGCCATGATGACCACCCTGGCCGGATTGGTGGTGGTTTTGATGCTGCTGGTAGATCAGATCGGCACGCTGTTTGAACGGGTAAAGGCGGTGTTTGGCTTATGATGGACGAAACCGCATCCGTTGCCGGCGTCTGTGTAATTGCGGCCATTCTTGCCGTTTTGCTGAAACAGTATTGCAGAGAGCATGCAATGTTCTGTGTGATCGCGGCGTGTGTCACCATTGGATTGGCCGCAATGGTGAGTCTGACACCCATTGCAGAACACGTACAGAAATTATTCGCGGAGACAGGCCTGCCGGAGGGATATCTTTCCACACTGTGGAAAGCGCTGGGAATCTGCTATCTGACCGGCATTGCATCCGACCTGTGTATGGACTGCGGCGAGTCAGCGCTGGCGCATACAGCTGAGCTTTGGGGCAGGATTTCGCTGGTGCTGCTGTCCCTGCCGCTGCTGGAATCGTTGCTGCAACTAGTGACGGAGGTGCTGACATGAAGCGCTTTCGGCACTGGCTGCTGTTCCTGGCAGTTGGGATGAGTTTGCTGCTGTGTATCCCGGATTCTGTATTTGCAGAGGAAACTACTGATCCGGCACAGGTTTTGGCAGAGGAAAGCGGCTGTACACAGATGACAGAGGAAATGGACTGGGATATTCGGTCAGTGCTGGAAAAGCTGGGGCTTACTTCTATTTCGTCAGATTTGTCCGGAGAGACCTTCACCATGCAGACCATGTGGGATGCGGTTTCGGCGTATTTGTCCCAGCGGATAGAAGCGCCGTTTCAGATGCTGGCCGGGATTTTCAGCGTAATCCTTTTCGCGGCTTTGCTGCAAAGCATCGAGAGCGGCAGCCTGCAAAAGAATACCTCCCAGGTTTTTGAGTATCTGTGCGCGGTGGCAGCGGTTTCTGTTTTGGCAAGTCCGCTTTTGCAGAGCTTTTCCGCGGTGGAAACGGCGCTTTCTCAGGGGGCTGATTTTATGACGGCATTTGTTCCGGTCTTTGCCGGAATTCTGGCAGCCGGCGGAACTGTAGGAAGCGCAGTCTGTTATCAGACTGCGGTGATTGCATTGGCGGATGGCGTGATGCAGATGATTTGCCGTGTGCTGCTGCCATTTTGCACAATGAGCTTTGCCCTTGCCATTATAGATGCGGTGAGTCCTTCAGTCTCTGTGGGAGGTCTGCTGCGGCTGTCCCGCAAGATTACAACGTGGACGCTGGGACTGTTTATGTCCGGGTTTCTGGGCGTATTATCCATGCAGAATTTTATCAGCGGAAGTGTAGACACGGCGGCTTCTAAAACCACGCGGTATGTGATCTCCAATTTTGTGCCGGTGGTAGGCAGTGCCGTTTCAGATGCATATACCACAGTACGCGGCAGTCTGCAAATTTTGCGCAGCACTACCGGGGTGATTGGCATACTTTCCCTGGCGCTTTTGTTTCTGCCGCCCCTGGTGCAGCTGCTGCTGTACCGCGGTGTCGTGGCGTTGGGAACAGCGGCGGCAGAATTGTTTGGAACCAAACGGCTGCACCGCCTGCTCCAGGGAACCCAGCAGGCACTTGCCATTGCATTTGCCCTGCTCGTCTGCTTTGGCGTATTGTTTGTTATTGCCACTGCCATTGCAATGACAATTGGAAAAGGTGCAGTCTGAAAGAAAATACGTTCTGCTTTTGCGGCGAAGAGAAAGGAGCATGGCAGCCATATGAAAACCATGCAAACCATTGTCCTGATCGCCTGTGTGATCAGTTTGATCAGCGGAATTCTGGATGCGGTGCGTCCCAACCGAAAATTTGACCGGCAGATGCAGCTGCTGCTTTCGGTAGTGTTCCTGCTGGCAATTCTGACACCGCTGGCAAAGGGCGCAGGAAACCTGCGGACAGATATCTGGACAACTGACCATACGGAGGTTGCAAAGGATCTGACCGTTGCCGCACAGGAACAGACACAGGCGTGTGCGGCGCAGAATCTGGAACAAAACCTGACGGCGTATCTGTGCACCAATGGCGTGGTGCCGGATTCTGTGCAGGTTTCTATGCATACCGGGGAGGACGGCAGCATAGAAATAGAGTGTGTTACAGTGAAGTGCACAGATCCTGAAACGGCGAGAACATGCCTGAATGCCTATCTGGGAGAAGAGGTGACATTGTATGTGGGATAAACTTCGAAAAGGGCTTCTTTCTCTGAAGCAGGGGGAAAATGGCGTGCGCCTGATTGTGATTCTGGGAATCGTGGGGCTAGGGCTGATTTTACTCTCTAATTTTCTGCCGGAGCGCAAAACGGCTGTGCAGACAGCAGAAAAGGCAACTGCGGCAGATACCGATTCCGTGCATGCGTATTGCAGGCAGATGGAATCGCAGATGGTTGCAATACTGGAGCGAATCGAAGGCGTTGGCTCCTGTCAGGTTATGCTGACCGCGGCTGGTACATCAGAAACAGTCTATGCCACAGATGCGGAAACAGACTGGGCAGAATCGCGAAAGCAGGAACAGAAAAAATGCGTCATTGTTTCTGACAGCGAGGGAGAAAAGCCGTTGGTGCAGCAGGTCGTTTCTCCCAAAATCAGCGGCGTGATTGTTGTGTGTGACGGTGCCTCCAGCAGCATTGTGCAGGAACGTATCAGCAATGCCGTACAGGCTGTTCTGGAGATTCCGGCCAATCGGATTTGTGTAGTTCCGGGAAAGTAGGAAACAGGCACTGTTTCTGGTACCATAGGGTTACGGCGGCAGCCGGGAAAGGAAATTGCATATGAAAAAGCCATCTTTGATCATTGGAAAAAAACAAATCATTCTGTCTTGCCTGACTCTGATGCTGGCGATTGCAGTTTATGTGAATTATGCCATGTCGGACGGAAAGCTGAAAACGGCAGAGGTAAAACAGGAAAATGGAATCACATACGGTGACACTGCTTTTGTGAATGCACAGGCAGAAGCGGAGAAAGAGACAGATGCAGGGTCGTCTGACACCGCAGAGGATTCTGCCGCTTCTGTCTCCGTGGCAGAGCTTTCCGATGAGCAGGTGGCAGCAGAGGTGGAAGCCGCAGAGAACCCGGCCGACTATTTTGCACAGGCTCGTCTGGAACGAACTGCAAGCCGGGATGAAAGCGTGGCAACCCTGCAATCCATTTTGGGCGGCGGAGACCGCACGGAAGACGAACTGGTTACAGATGCAATCGCTGCTGTGGAAACTTCACACCTGATTGAAAGCGAAGGCACCATTGAATCGCTGATCAAATCCATGGGGTATACGGACTGCATTACCTATCTGGACGGGGACAGCGCAAAGGTTGTAGTACAGTCCGAAGGACTGGATGCGGCACAGGCTGCGGCAATCAAAGATGTGATTTTGGGAGAAGTTTCAGTTCCGGCAGAAAATATTCGAATTTTTGAAGTAAAGTAGTTGTAACATTCAAAATTTTTTGGTATAATAGAAGAAAGAACTTGTTTGAACGGTCTGGAATCAGGCACAGCAAAAAAGCATCTTTCTTTTGATTGTAAAATGTCGTACATAAAAAAGAACAAAAAGAAAGTCCAATTTTGCTTGCTGCTGTTTCATCCGTTACAGCAGCTTTCTTTTTTGCAGTTTTAAGGAAGCGGGTGGAATCGTTTCTACAAGAAAACAGGAGGTTTGAAAAATCCTATGACAAAACATGAAATCAGAGAATATGCGTTTTTATTATTATACGAGGCAATGGTGCAGGGAATCCATGCGGAGGAAACCGCAGACCTGTATGCGACCACAGAGGAGATGCTGAATCTGCCGGTAGAAGATCGGGTAAAGCGGCTGGTAGACGGCGTTCTGACACATACAGAAGAGCTGGATGCGATTATTGAGGCGCACAGCAAGCAGAGAACTCTGAACCGTGTTCCGGCAGTGAACCGCACGATTCTGCGTCTGGCGCTGTATGAGCTGCGGACAATTCCGGAAACACCGGTGAATGTGGTAATCAGCGAAGCGGTTGCACTTTCTCAGGCCTATGCTTATCCGGAGGATACCTCGTTTATCAACGGCGTGCTGGGAGCATATTCCCGTTCCGTTTCCGCGGCAAAGGAGGAGACGGCAGATGGCGCTGATACTGGGGATTGATACCAGCAACTATACCACTTCTGCGGCACTTCTGGACTTGAAGGATGGAAAGATCTATCAGGCAAAGCAGCTGCTTCCGGTGAAGCCGGGAGAGGCCGGACTGCGGCAGAGTGACGCTGTGTTTCATCATACCCGGCAGCTGCCGGAGCAGCTGGAACAGCTGAAACCTGTTTTGCAGAATGATACCATTTGTGCGGTGGGTGTTTCTTCCCGTCCGCGGAATCTGGATGGCTCTTATATGCCCTGTTTTTTGACCGGGCTTGGCATGGCGCGCGGCATTGCGCTGACGCAGCATCTGCCCCTCCATATCACATCCCACCAAATCGGACATGTGCTGGCTGCACTTTATTCTGCCGGCCGTCTGGAATTGCGGCACCGGCCGTTTCTGGCGTTTCATGTCAGCGGCGGCACCACTGATTCCCTGTACTGTGCGCCGGATGCGGCAGAGCTTTTGAAGATTACGCCCTGCGGCACTTCATTGGACTTAAAGGCAGGACAGGCGATTGACCGGGTGGGACTGATGCTGGGACTGCAATTTCCGTGCGGAAAGGCGCTGGAACAGCTGGCAGCCGGGTGTACGGAAAAGGTGTCAGTGCGTCCGGTGATTCGCGGCATGGACTGCTGCCTGTCCGGTTTGGAAAATCAGTGCAGAAAGCTCCTGGAAAACGGCACGGCGAAGGAAATGGTTGCAAAATTCTGCCTGCTGACTGTAGCAGAAACAGTTCGCGCCATGACAAGGGCGGCGCTGCAAAATTATGGAGACTTGCCGGTGATCTATGCCGGCGGCGTTATGTCAAACCGTCTGATACGCCCCATCATTTCCAGGCAGATCGATTGTGCATTTGCTGAACCGGATTTTGCCTGTGATAATGCAGCCGGCGTTGCAGTTTATGCGGCGCTTCGGGAAAAAGGAGAGGATACGCCATGGCTGTCATCAGTGTAACGCAGCTGAACCGATATGTCGGATTCAAACTGAAAGAGGATCGGATGCTGCAAGGGCTGCTGGTACAGGGAGAAATCACCAATTTCACCAACCATTATCGTTCTGGACACTTTTATTTTACCATCCGGGATGAGGAGAGCAGTGTAAAGGCTGTGATGTTCCGGAGCAATGCCCAGCGTCTGCGCTTTATGCCGGAGGACGGCATGCGCGTCATTGCGGCGGCTTCGGCCAGTCTCTATGAACGGGACGGTGCCTTTCAGCTCTATGTGACAGATCTTCAGCCGGATGGTGCCGGCGCAAAGGCACTGGCACTGGAACAGCTCAAGAAAAAGCTGACGGCAATGGGGGTATTTGACAGCAGTGCCAAACGGCCGCTGCCGGCAATGCCCCAGAAAATCGGCGTGATCACCTCGGACACAGGGGCGGCGCTCCAGGACGTGAAAAATGTAATCGGCCGCCGCTATCCCATCGGACATCTGCTGGTTTATCCGGCACTGGTGCAGGGGGAAAATGCCGCAAACTCTGTCTGCCGTGCAATTCAGGCGGCAGAGCGCGACAGCTGCGATGTCCTGATTGTAGGGCGCGGCGGCGGCGCCGCAGAGGATTTGCAGGCATTTAATACCGAAGCGGTGGTAATGGCAATTTACCATTGTACCATTCCGGTGGTTTCTGCGGTAGGGCATGAAACAGACTGGACACTGGCAGATGCCGCCGCAGATCTCCGCGCGCCTACACCATCCGCAGCAGCGGAACTGGCAGTGCCGGATGTACAGCATCTGATGCAGACTGTACAGGAACTGGGACGCAGACAGGAAGCGGCAGTCATACGGATTTTCCAGCAAAAGGAGCAGGAACTCCGGCGGATGCAGGATAAGCTGCTTCTGGCATCGCCGCAGCAGCGGCAGCAGGCAGCACAGCTGGAATTACAGCACATCCGGGAACGCCTGGAACATGGCATAAACCGGACGCTGGAACGGCGTAGCACGCAGCTGATGCAGCAGGCAGAGCGGCTGGATATGCTCAGTCCCTTGAAGATTCTGGGGCGTGGCTATGCGCTGGTGTATCATGGAGAAGATCTGATTCACAGCGGTGCACAGGTGCAGACAGGCGATCTGCTGCGGATTCAGCTGGCACAGGAATCGGTGTATGCACGTGTTGCGGAAGAGAAGGAAGGAACTGGACATGGCATTTGAATCACATATGAAAGAACTGCGGGAGCTGACGCAAAAGCTGGAACAGGGAAACCTGCCGCTGGAAGAGGCGATCGCATTATATACAAAGGGAATGGAATTGACGGCGGCATGTCAAAAGGAATTGCAGACCGCAAAGCTGCAAATTTCAAATCAAACGGTTCTGCCGGAAAAACAGGAGGATGCAGATGGAAGCGAAGGATAAGGCATATCTGAAAGAACTGGCAGATGCAGTGGAACAGCACCTCTTGGGACAGGTACAGGTGACACCGGAAACCCGGCGCCAGGCCGCTGTGATAGAGGCCATGCGTTATTCTCTGGAAGCCGGGGGAAAACGTATTCGTCCGGTTTTGGTTCTGGAATTCTGCCGAATCTGCGGCGGAACCCAGGAGCAGGCCATGGCTGCTGCCTGTGCCATTGAGATGATTCACACCTTTTCGCTGATTCATGATGATCTGCCGGAAATGGACAATGATGACTTTCGCCGCGGCCGTCCGTCCTGCCATAAGGCATTCGGGCATGCGGTGGCGCTTCAGGCAGGGGATGCCTTGTCTGTTGCCGCATTTGAAACCATACTGAAAGACCGTTGCCAGACGCCGGAGCGGAAAATACAGCTCCTGGAAATTCTGGCGAACGCCACCGGTGCCGCCGGCATGGTAGGCGGTCAGATGATGGACATGGCCTATGAGACCCGGTCGGATGTCACATTGGAAGAACAACTGGCAATGTGCCGGGCGAAAACCGGCGCACTGATATCCGGTGCCTGCTGTCTGGGGTGTACTGCGGCAGGCGGAACGGAGGAACAGCAGAAGCTTGCAGCGCAGTACGGAGAAAAGCTGGGACTTGCCTTCCAGATGGTAGACGATATATTGGACGTTACCAGTTCTACAGATGTGCTGGGAAAACCAGTGGGCAGCGATGCAGAAGAAGGAAAAACCACTTTTGTCACACTGCTGGGACTGGATGGCGCACGCCGGGAAGCGGCGCGCCTTACGGCAGAGGCAGAGCAGATTTTACAGCAATTTCCGCATCATGCATTTCTGACCGCATTGACACAAGAACTCCTCACACGGGAGAAATAAGGAAAGGAAGTGCTGCCTGTTTTTTAGACAGACAGGCAGTGGGGTATCATGGAACAAAAACACATACAGGATTCTGACGGGTCTTTGCTTTCTCAATTGAATCTGCCCCAGGATCTGAAAAAACTGACACTGGAACAGTGTGATACACTCTGTCAGGAGATTCGAAGTCTCCTGGTGGAAACGGTATCGAAAACCGGCGGACACCTGGCCTCAAATCTGGGCTCTGTGGAGCTGACGCTGGCAATGCACCGGGTATTTCACGCGCCGGAGGATAAATTCGTATGGGACGTGGGACACCAGTGTTATACACATAAAATTTTAACCGGCCGTATGGAGGAATTCTCTACTCTGCGGCAGGAAAACGGAATCTCCGGCTTTCCAAAACCAAAGGAATCTCCTTATGACAGCTTCATCAGCGGCCACAGCAGCACGGCCATTTCCATTGCCTGCGGTTTGGCAGAGGGCATGAAGCTTCAGGGAGACAGAGAGCACTTTGCTGTAGCTGTGGTAGGAGACGGCGCCATGACCGGCGGCCTGTCCTATGAGGGTATGAACAATGCCGGAAAATCCCGGAACAATCTCATTGTGATTCTCAATGACAACGACATGTCCATTTCTCATAACGTCGGGGCGCTGGCGCGGTATCTTTCTTCCATGCGCAGCAGTGAGAGCTATGTTCGGACAAAGAAAGCGGTAGAACGCCGCCTGAACCGGACGGCTGTCATTGGCCCCTCGGTGGCAAAGGTAATCAAAAATTCCAAAAGCGTGGTACGGGAAGCATTACTGCACTCTGCCACGATGTTTGAGGACTTTGGATTTGTATATCTGGGGCCGGTAGACGGGCATGATCAGGCGGCACTGGAAGAGGTGCTGCTGGCAGCCAAAGAGTACCATCGCCCGGTATTTGTGCATGTGCACACGGTGAAGGGGAAAGGATACGGGCCTGCGGAAGAAAATCCGGGAGAATATCACGGCATTTCCAAGTTCGACATTGAAACCGGAAATCCGGAAGTGTCCGGAACGGATTCCTATTCGGATGTATTCGGAAAGGAACTGGTGCACCTGGCACAGCAGGACGTTCGGATTTGTGCCATTACGGCTGCAATGGAGCATGGCACCGGTCTGCATCATTTTGCGCGGAAATATCCCAATCGCTATTATGACGTGGGAATTGCCGAACAGCATGCGGTGACGTATTCTGCGGCGCTGGCGGCTGCCGGACAGCTGCCGGTATTTGCGGTTTATTCCTCCTTTTTACAGCGTGGTTATGACCAGCTGATGCATGATGTGGCACTGAGCGGCCAGCATGTAGTGCTGGGAATCGACCGCGCCGGTGTTGTGGGAGAGGACGGCGAAACCCATCATGGACTTTACGATGTTTCGTATCTCAGTACTGTGCCTGGTGCAGTGATCTATGCGCCGGCCTGTTACGACGAACTGCGGCTTTGTCTGCGGCGTGCGCTGTATCGAGATCATGGTCTGGCATGTGTGCGCTATCCCCGTGGGGCTGATCACAGCGTATTTGACAAAACGGCGCTGAATACGGAGTATACGCATGTGTCCGGTGCGAAAACAGACGTGTTATACGTGTCTTACGGCAGAGTATATGACGCGCTGTATCGTGCCAGCAGCCGTGCCAGAGAGCAGGGAATGAACTGCGATCTTTTAAAGCTGACGCGGATTTTCCCGCTGTCGGATATGGCAGTGGAAATTGCAATGTCCTATCGGCAGGTCATCTTCCTGGAAGAGGCCTACTATTACGGCGGCATCTCACAGCTTATGGGAGATGCGCTGCTGGAGCGCGGATTTACAGGAAAATACCGCCGCATTGCCCCGAAGGCGTATTTGCCGCAGGCATCCATGGAATCGCAGATGGAACAGATGCACCTGTCCGAGCACGCGATTTTCCAGGATATGCAGCAGGTATTTCAAGAAAAAAAGGATGTGCATCATGCAGAGGCTTGATCTGGCAGTGGTACAGGCCGGACTGGCACCCAGCCGACAGCGTGCAAAAGCACTGATTTCCGGCGGACAGATTCAGGTAAATGGAAAAGTTTGCAGCAAGCCGGCGTTTGGTATATCGGAATCTGATCAGCTGGAATTGATCGGAAGCGATATTCCCTTTGTGGGACGGGGCGGTCTGAAGCTGGAACATGCGGTAAACATGCTGCATCTGGATTTCAGCGGAAAGACGTGCCTGGATATCGGTGCATCCACCGGGGGATTTACAGACTGCATGCTGCAGCACGGCGCAGAAAAGGTGTATGCTGTGGACGTGGGACACGACCAGCTGGCACCCACACTTCGTGCAGATCCCCGTGTTTTGTGCTGGGAAGGGACAGACATCCGGAATGTCAATCTGGCGCAGCTGGGAAAGCCGGCAGACTTTTTTTCTGTGGATGTTTCCTTTATTTCTCTGGAATATGTATTGCCGGCTGCGGCCGCGCTGCTGGCATCCGGCGGAATGGCTGTTGTTTTGATAAAACCGCAGTTTGAGGCCGGAAAGGAAAACATCGGGAAAAACGGCCTGGTTCTTTCCAAAAAGGTACATGAAACAGTGCTGTATCGCATGTTGGGACTGTTCCGGACACTGGGGCTGTCGCTGCAAATGCTGTGTCCCTCTCCGATACAGGGTGGTTCCGGCAACATTGAGTATCTGGCAGCGGTGCAAAAATCGGATGCGCCTCCGTGCAGCATGGATTTACGCGAAGTGATTGAGCAGGCGTTCTCTGCCAAACGCGGAAAAAAGGAGAAAGCAAAATGAAAGTGGTGTTGTTTCCCCATTTGCAAAAGGGCTGTGCGCCTTCTGTTGCGCAAAAAATGTGCCTGGCACTGCATCGGAACGGAATGGAGGTTCTGGTAGATCCGGTTTGTCAGGAGCTGCTTCAGGACATGCCGTTTATCCAGTATGTTCCTTTTCTGGAAGCTGTACAGGATGCAGACGTGGCCATTGCCATTGGGGGAGACGGTACCATTTTGCACTGTGCCCGGCATGTTGTGGGGACAAAGGCCAAGCTGCTGGGGGTTAATACCGGGAGAGTGGGCTTTTTGGCTTCCATGGAACCGGATCAGATCGGAGAGGTGGCGCGGCTGCAAACGGGAGATTACCGGGTTTCCCGGCGTATGCTGCTCCATGGTGTGCTCCTGGATGCATCCGGAACGTGCGTCCGGGATTTTACAGCACTCAATGACATTGTGATTTCCCGGAATTTTTCCAGAGTGGCAGAGTTTTCTGTTTCCCGGAACCATGTGTTATTGGGAGAATATCGGGCGGATGGTGTAATTTTCAGCACACCGACCGGATCGACAGCATATGCGCTGTCTGCCGGAGGGCCGATTATTGAACCGGAATTCGCCTGTGTGGAAATGACGCTGATCTGTCCCCATGCGCTTTCTGCCCGTCCCATTTTATTTTCGCCCCAGAATGATCTGGAAGTGCGCTGCTCGGTGCGGGAAGGGCAAAATGAAGATGTTTTTCTCAGTGCGGACGGAGAAAAGGCGATTCCGTTTCCGGCCGGTCATGTGCTGGAAATTTCTGGGTCGGAGCAGACGGTGGATATACTGGATCTCAGCGGCAATACGTTTTTTGACTCTCTGAGCCGAAAGCTGATGCAGCCACTGAAGGATCGGAGATCGTGAGGTGCAGGATGAAAAAGCAACGGCAGGATGCATTGCTGCGGCTGATTGCAGCAGAAGAAATTCCGACACAGGAACGCCTGCGCAGCAGAATGGCGGAAATTGGCTTTGATGTAACACAGGCAACACTGTCCCGGGATATCCGCGAGTTAAAACTGACCAAGGAGCGCCGAAACGGCAGACGTGCCTGCTATGCGGCGCCGATACAGCAGCCGCTGCCCGGACAGCTGAGAGATTTGTTTCACGGGGCAGCGCTGCGGACAGACTATGCAGGCAATATTGCGGTGATTCATTGTCATGTGGGGACGGCACAGGCAGTTTGCGCTTCTTTGGATGCCCTGCATCGAAAGGATGTTGTGGGAACAATTGCCGGGGATGATACCATTTTTGTCTTGATGCGGACAGAAGACCAGGCGAAGGAGTTTGCCATGGCCTTTTCAGAACTGATGAAAACAGGAGGAATTGGATGCTAGCAGAGCTGGAAATTGAAAACCTGGCGGTAATTGCCCATGCAAGAATTCCGTTTTCGCCGCAGCTGAATGTATTTACAGGAGAGACCGGTGCCGGAAAATCTATTTTGATTCACGGCATTCATGCGGTTTTGGGACAGCGCGTGACAAGAGATATTGTGCGAACCGGCTGTAAGAAAGCAGTTGTCACAGCCTTGTTTACCCACCTGGATCCGGTTGTCTGCGCGAGACTGGATGCCCTTTCCATTCCCCATGAAGAGGATGAACTGCTGCTGTCCAGAGAGATTGCGGCAGACGGCGGCAGCGCGGCGCGGATCAATGGGCACACCACCACTGTTTCTGTTTTACGGGAGATCGGTGAGGTGCTAATCAACATTCACGGACAGCATGACAATCAGGTGCTTTTGGCACCGGAGTGCCATCTGGAAATTCTGGACGCTTTCGGCGGTGATGATACGCTGCTCCAGGCGTACCAGAAAACCTTCCGCACCTTGCAGCAGACGGCAAAGCGGCTGAATCATCTGGTAAAGCTGGAACAGGAAAAGTCTAACCGGCGGCAGCAGATGCAGGAGCTGGCAGAGCAGGTGGAACAGCTGGGACTGGAGGCCGGAGAAGAAGAGGCACTGGAAGAGGAACTGACGATTCTCCAGCATGCAGAGAGCATTGCAGATGCCCTTCAAAACGCAGCAGATGCACTGGACGGCGGAGATGCAGAAGCAACGGCTGTTTTGCTGACGGATGCCGCCGGAGATGAACTGGCGACATATGCTGATCTGCGCACGGATTTTTCTGTGCTGACAGAGCGACTCGCAGCTGCCGGAATTGAGCTGGCAGACATTGCAGCAGAATGCCGCAGTCTGCGAAATCATATGGATCTGGATCCCAGACGCTATGAACTGGTGCAGAAACGACTCCAGGAAATTCGCAGATTGGGAAAAGAATATCAATGCACCGGAGATATGCTGGTGGAACGAAAGGAACAGGCCTTACAGGAACTGGAACAGATGCAGAGCGATTCTGCTGAGATAGTGGCATTGCGGCAGGAAAAAGCACGTCTTTTGGAAGAGGTTTCCCAGAAGGCAAAGGCACTGTCGGAATACCGGATGCAAACGCTGGATCGGTTCATTCAGGAAGTGACGGCGCAGCTGACGTTTTTGAATATGCCGAATGTGGTCTTAGTAGGAAAGCACACTACCGGAAAATTGACCATTCATGGAATGGACACGCTGGAGTTTTTGATTTCTGCCAATCAGGGAGAGGAGCCGCGACCGCTGGCGAAGATTGCTTCCGGCGGTGAGCTGTCCCGGATTATGCTGGCGCTGAAATGCGTCATTGCGGACAGAGACCAGATTCCTACGCTGATTTTTGATGAAATTGATACCGGTGTCAGCGGAAAGGCGGCGCAGAAAATCGGTATGAAATTGCAGGAAGTCAGCCGCTTTCGGCAGGTGCTGTGCGTGACGCATCTGTCTCAGATTGCAGTCATGGCAGATCAGCACCTGATGATTGAAAAGCAGCTGATTGAAAACCGGACAGAAACACAGGTCGTACCCCTGGAAGAAGAGGGACGCATCTATGAGATTGCCCGGATTATGGGCGGAGAAAATCCCAGCGCACTGCTGCTTCAGACTGCAAAGGAAGAGCTGGAGCGCTGGCAGAATCAGAAAGCTGGGAATACGGCAACATGATCGCACCGGAAGTATTATTACAGAAATATTATGGACATGCTGCCTTTCGGGAAGGGCAGAAAAAGGCCATTGATGCAATTTTGCAGGGACGAGATGTTCTTGCGGTGATGCCGACCGGTGCCGGGAAGTCGGTGTGCTATCAGATCTCGGCGCTGCTTTTGCCCGGTGTATCCATTGTGATTTCCCCTCTTATCTCCCTGATGAAAGACCAGGTAGAGGCGTTGCATCAGATGGGGATTCCGGCTGCCTATATCAACAGCAGCATTTCATCAGAAGAATTTTTTCAGACCATGTATCTGGCGCAGCAGGGACAGTACAAAATTCTCTATGTGGCACCGGAACGTTTGATGACAGAGAGCTTTCTCCGCTTTGCTTCCAGCGTGACAATCAGCATGGTGGCGGTGGACGAAGCCCACTGCGTTTCTCAGTGGGGGCAGGATTTTCGTCAGAGTTATCTGGATATTCCTGTATTTGTACAGCAATTGCCGGTGCGTCCGATTTGCACGGCATTTACAGCAACGGCAACAGTTCAGGTAGAAGAGGATATTGCGGCTATTTTACAGCTACAGCAGCCGGAACGGATCAAAACCGGATTTGACCGGAAAAATCTGTTTTTCGGGGTGCGACGACCCAGAAGCAAAATGGAGGAGCTTTTGGAACTGATCCGGGAATTTCGCGGCAAAAGCGGTATTGTCTACTGCACTACCCGAAAATCGGTAGAAGAAGTGTGCGATGTTCTCTGTGATGCCGGATATGCCGCAACCAGATATCACGCTGGTCTTTCTGATGCAGAGCGTGCACGCAATCAGGAGGATTTTCTCTATGATCAGAAACCGATTATGGTGGCAACCAATGCCTTTGGCATGGGAATTGACAAATCGAATGTTTCCTTTGTAATTCATTATAACATGCCGAAAGATCTGGAAAGCTATTATCAGGAAGCCGGACGTGCCGGACGGGATGGTGAGCCGGCGCAGTGCATCCTGCTGTACGGCGGCAGAGATGTGCGCACCAATAATTTTCTGATTGAACGCAGCCGGGAGACCATGGAGGTTGAAGATCCGGAGCAACGGGAATTTTTGATCGAAAAGAGCAAGGAACGGCTGAAACAAATGACGTTTTATGCGACCTCTACCACCTGTCTCAGACGCCGTATGCTCCAATATTTCGGAGAACGTGCGCCGGAAAGCTGCGGCAATTGCTCCTGCTGTCAGACAAATTATCGGGAAGAAGACGGGACAATGGCGGCGAAAATGATCATTTCCTGTGTGTATCGGGCACAGAAAAGCGGTTATCACCTCAGCCGCTCTATGGCTGCCAATGTACTGGTCGGCAGCAAAAGAGAAACTATTCTCCGAATGGGTTTAGATCAGCTCTCTACTTATGGCTTGATGTCGAAACTTACACGCCGCGAGGTGCAGGATTGGATTGATGAATTGGTCGCCCAGGAAAACCTGGCACTCCGGCCGTTTGCAGATTATCAGGAACTGGCGCTGACTTCCGGTTCGGTTGCGATTATCCGGGATGAAAAAAAGGTAATGCACCGGGTTCCCATTGTGCAGGAAAAATTGGCAGCACCTGCCGGCACGGTGGATCCTACATTGTCCGAAGCAGACAATGCACTGTTTCAGCAGCTGCGTGAGCTTCGCACCAAACTTGCCAGAAATGAAGGCGTTCCGCCGTACTTTATCTTTTCGGATGCGACACTCCGGGATATGTGCCGCAAAAAGCCAGGTTCCATGCCGGAAATGCGGCAGGTTTCCGGTGTTGGTGTGATCAAGGCGCAGAAGTACGGCAAGCAGTTCCTGAAAATACTGATGGCTGCCGGGGATTGAACGCATCTTTCTACGAAAAAAGAAAACTGCATATAAAAGAACAGGTACCGTCTCTTGGGGTTATCACAGAGACGGTACCTGTTTTTTGTATGTTTTCCAATTGCTGTGCATAAGCTTTCAAAGGAGTGCCGTGCAGCGTGCTTGCAATCGTTGCACGGCAGGCGGAAAAACCGGCACAAGGCGGTCAACTCGAAAAGAGGGGGATATCGATGCGCAGACGAAGCGTAATGCAGGATACCATTTATATGACGGTGATACAGTTTGTGCTGGAATGTCTGGCACTGGGGTTTCAATCCTGGATGGCACGGCAAATCGGTGCATCCTCTGTGGGAATCCTGGCGCTGGCAGGTTCCTTTTTTAACCTGGCGGCAATGGTGGCCGGGGGAAATGGAATGCTCTGCGCCAGCCGTTTTGTATCAGAAGAGTTGGGACACAAAAACGGAAGTCCGGGGCATATTCTGCGATATGGAATTACCTTTTGTCTGTTGCTGACATTGCCGGTGGGAACTTTAGTGTTTTGTTTTGCAGAGCCTTTGAGCGGGAAGTTTTTGCAAAGCGCCGTATTTGCAGGATCTGTACGTGCAATGGCGCTGCTGCTTCCGTTTGGCGGAATTGGCGCTTGTCTCCGCGGATATTTTAATGCGGTATGCCGGGTTTCTGTCACGGCCTGCTGCGATGCAGCGGAATTTTTGCTGCGCGCCGGGACCCTGATTGGCTTGCTCCTGTGGAGCGGTACGCAGGATCCGGAACAAATTTGCCGCTATCTGGTATACAGTATGGCTGTCGGAACGATATTCCCGTGTCTCTTTTTAACCGTGCGGTATTTTCGGGAACAGAGAGGAGAACGAAAAAAACCGACCATTGGTTTTGGGCAGTATGTGCGGCTTGCAGTTCCGGTTGCACTGGGGGGGTGTCTGACAGCCGGGCTGAGTACGGCGAATGACGCATTGATTCCTGTGACACTGCGGCAGTTCGGAGACAGCACCAGCCAGGCGCTGCGGCAGTTTGGTACATTTGAGGGAGTTGTAATTCCGGTGCTGTTTTTCCCTTCGACAATTCTCTGCGCCCTGTCCGGAATTCTGATACCGGAAATTGCACGGGCAAATGCATCCGGCAACCGGGAACGGGTACAATACCTCACCGAGCGCGTGATTGGACTTACATTTGTTTTTGCCGTCTGGATTTCGGCCATTCTTTTCAAATTTGGCGGAGAAATCGGAAGGTGGATGGACGGCGGCGCATTGTCCGGCAGAATGATCCGGATTCTGGCTCCGGTTGTGCCGTTTATCTATTTGGAAATCGTTCTGGAGGCGCTGATCAAGGGAATGGGCAAGCAGAATTTTTCTTCACTGAACTATTTGGCTGAATATATCATTCGCATTTGCGTGGTATTGATTTGCATTCCGCTGTTTGGATTTTATGGAATTGTGGCTTCTTACTATACCAGCAACGTTTTCGGAAACTGCAACCGGCTTCGCATGGCAGTCAAAACGGCAAACCTGCGGTTCCGTTTTCGAAAATTGGTGGGAAAACCGCTGTTTGCCGTTTCGTTTGCTTTTTTAACCACTTCTCTGCTGGAAAAGTGCTTTTTTTCCGCTTCTGCCTCGGTATGCAGTGTAATTTGTTATGCTGTTTGTACGGTGGTTTTGTATGGCGGTGTGCTTTGGCTGCTGCGGGGGCGCGAGGAAGTCAGGCAGAGGAGAGGGAAAAGACGTGTGCTGTTTGGAAGATAAAATGTTTTATCTATAGGCAAATTCCTTATTTTGAACGCAATAGTTCTTCCCAGCGAATGGGATTTCCGGCGGAATGCTCTGCGTAGTATCGCAGAATGTAGAACGCATCATTGATGGTAATTTCTCCGTCCTTGTCCACATCTGCGAACTTCTTCTGCGCTTCCGTCAGATTCGGGGTGCCGCCGGCGCTGATGCTGGAATATGCCAGCAACGCCTGGTATGCATCATCAATGGAGATCACGCCGTCTCCGTCCAGGTCGCCCATTTCAGCGGATGATGGTTCTGGTTCGGTGGTGGTTGTAGTCGTTGTGGTAGAAGTCGTTGTCGTAGTTGTGGCGGTGCCTGTTGTTGTAGTTGTGGTTGTTTCTGTTTTGAGGTCTGTTGCGGTGTTTGTTTCTGTGGGCTTTGTGGTTGTGGCGGTCGTTGTAGTCGTAGTTTCTGTGGTGGTGGTCGTGGTCACTGGCGGTGCGTTGGGATCATCCAGAGCCACAAAAGGAATACTTTGCTCCTTTGCATATGTCTCTGCATAGGAATTTGTATAGCCATAAATGGTTAGGTTCGTGTCATCCTGAAATGCCGTGGTTGAAATATCGGTAACGCTTCTTGGAATTACAATCTTTTCCAACGCAGTGCACTTAGAAAAAGCATTAGCTCTAATACTGGTAACACTGTCCGGTATCGTGATTTCTAACAAATTAGAATAGCCATAAAAAGCATGATTTTCAATGGTTGTCACACTATCTGGTATCACGGCTTCTGCCACCAGCACTCCATTCACATAAAGATTTCCCCCATTACACAATGGATTCGAATAATCATTGTGAAATTGAATTTTACTCCAAGATTCAAGATCAGAAATATAAACCTTTTTTAATTTTTCACAGCCCTCAAAAGCAGAATCTAAAATGGTTGTAACACTTTTCGGAATCACAATTTTTTCTAGTGCAGTACACTTTTTAAAAGTCTCACTTCCAATAAACGACGTGTCGTCCGGAAGGGTAATTTCTTTCAGACTAGTACAATTTTGAAAAATACTACCTGCAATAACCGTCACACTGTTCGGTATCGTAATTTCTGTCAAACTAGTACAATTGTAAAAAGCATCACCTGCAATACTCGTTACGCTGTTCGGTATTGTAATATTTGCCAAACTGGTGCAATAAGAAAAAGCACCATATCTAATACTTATTACACTTTCTGGAATGGCGATTTCTCTCAAACTGCTACAGCTTCTAAATGACTGCTTTCCAATACTTAACACACTGTCTGGTATTGTGATTTCTGCCAAACTGCTACAACCTTTAAACGCCTGCGCTTCAATGCTCAATACACTGTCTGGTATTGTGATTTCTGTCAAATTAGTGCAGTTAGAAAAAGCAGAACTTCCAATGCATGCCACCTTTTTCCCGTCAATTTCTTCCGGGATTTCAATTGATATAACATCACTATTGCAGCCAACAATTGAAACTCTACCTGCATCTAAAATGCAATAGTACAAATCTCCATATGTTCCATCATAAGAAGTTGGCACTTGCGCACTCGCCGTCAACACCGTCCCCACAGATTCCAGCACACCTTGCAAGCCCGTCACGCCAACGCTCCCCACGCAAAGCACCCCTGCTGTCACCGCGGCGACCGCTTTTTTCCATAATTTCATTTGTAACTCCTCCAATTCGTTTTTATTACAAAATAATTGCAGTATTAGTGTACCATTTTCTTGAAAAAAAGTCAAGCTTTTTCTTTTTGTACAAAATCAAAACCGTGAGGAAAAATTGTATCAGACAATTTATCTATCCTCACTTCTTTACGATAATATCTCCCAACTGAAACGGCACCACCTGTTTCAGGCTGTCCAGCGACAGTTCCAGCTGGTGACCAATTTTTCCGGCGCTGCACAGAATTGTGGGGAAATTCTGTGCAGATTCGTGAATGGTGGTATGAAACAGCTTTTTCATGCCGATAGGGGAACAGCCGCCGTGGATATAGCCGGTCAGCGGCAGCAGATCCTTGGATTTGCACATGGAAATGGCCTTTTCTCCCACCGCAGCTGCGGCTTTTTTCAAATCCAGTTCTTCCGCAACTGGAACCAGGAATACATAATGCTCGCCGGATTTGGCTACGGTGACCAGGGTTTTAAAGACTTGTTCCGGATTTTGTCCCAAAGCCTGTGCCAGTTCCACGCCGGTATGCTGGCCGGTTGCCTGTTCCCAGCAGCGGTGCACATAGGGGACTTTGGCTTTCTCCAGAATGCGGATTGCGTTGGTTTTTACGATTTTTTCCTTTGCCATAAGATTACGCTCCTAACGTGACCACTGCATAAGAATGGTGCAGCTCTGCCGCTAATTTCGAAAAGACATCTTCGGTTTTAATCCGAATCGTGGAAGTATTGATACAGGGGTGGCATCCGAAACAGGACTCCTGCAAAAGATCTTTGTCTACCACAAGCTGCACACGGTTTTCGGTGTCATACATCAGACCGAAGATCGTCGCAGAGCCAGGTGTCAGATGCAGAATCTGTTCCAGATCCTCTTCCTTTGCAAAGGAAAGCCTGGAGCATCCCAGCTGGCTGGTAATTTCCCTGGTATGAAATGGTTTGTCTCCAGGCATCAGCAGCAGGTAAAAGTTGGTTCGCTGCCGGTTGCAGAGAAAGAGATTCTTGCAGATGGGTGTTTCCAGTGCCTCGGAAACAGCGTGGCAGGCATCCATTGTAAAAGCGGCTTCATGGTCTGCCCGTACAAACGGGATGTGCAGGCGTTCCAAAAGGTCATAGACGGCCAGTTCTTTTTCCAGTCGGTTTTCCGAAGAAGTGGGGCGGCCGGTTTCAATCAGCATAAGCATTTCCTCCCAAAAAGAGCGCATTGACAGTAAAAACGATCAATGCGCTCTGAAAGTGTGTCCTTCCAAAAAGGACAAGGTTTTATGTGAAATAGCTGCGCAAAGGTTATGAGAAAAGTGGCAGTTCCTTGCGCTTGGGGGTTACAGAGTGAACATAATTTCGTTCAGGATTGCTTCCAGCATTTCCTGACGGCCGCTGGTGAGAGAAGCAGTTACTTCGCCCTTTTCCAGTGCGTACTTTTCCAGATCAGCCATTGTTGCCTTGCCGGCAATGATATCTGCACCGATGCCGGTGTTCCAGCTTGCATAACGGTCAGCAACGAACTGATCCATTCTGCCGTCAGCAATCAGCTTGTCTGCAATACGCAGACCCAGTGCGAAGGTGTCCATTCCGGCGATATAGCTGTGGAAAATGTCCTCCAGTTCGAAGGAGCCGCGTCTTGCCTTAGCGTCAAAGTTCAGACCGCCGTTGGTGAAGCCGCCTGCTTTCAGAACTTCGTACATGCACAGTGCTGCATCATATACATTGGTGGGGAACTGGTCGGTATCCCAGCCCAGCAGCGGATCGCCCTGGTTTGCATCGATAGAACCGAACATGCCGTTGGTTCTTGCAACGCGGAGCTCGTGCTGGAAGGTGTGCTGTGCCAGTGTTGCATGGTTTGCTTCGATGTTCAGCTTGAAATCCTTGTCCAGGCCGTACTTCTGCAGGAAGCCAATTACAGTTGCAGAGTCGAAGTCATACTGATGCTTGGTGGGCTCCTTCGGCTTCGGTTCTACATAGAAGTCACCGGTAAAGCCGATGCTTCTTGCATAATCTACTGCCAGGTGCATCAGACGAGCCATGTTGTCCAGTTCCAGACCCATGTTGGTGTTCAGCAGGGTTTCATAACCTTCACGGCCGCCCCAGAAAACGTAGCCCTGGCCGCCCAGCTTTACTGTTGCATCGATTGCGCTCTTGATCTGTGCAGCTGCATAGGCAAAAACATCTGCACTGGGAGAAGTGCCGGCACCATGCATATAACGTGGATGATCAAAGCACTTTGCAGTACCCCACAGCAGCTTCTTTCCGGTTTCGTCCTGCTTCTGCTTGCACAGGTCTACGATTTCTCTCAGCTTTTCATTGGTCTCGCTGAGGGAGCCATACTCCGGAGACAGATCTCTGTCATGGAAGCAGTAGTAATCAATGCTCAGCTTGTCCATGATCTCAAATGCTGCTTCTACCTTAGCCTTTGCCCGTGCAGTAGGATCTGCGCAGCCCCAGGTCTTGTCCGTTGTGCCGCAGCCGAACATATCGGTACCGTCACCACCCATGGTGTGCCACCAGGACAGCGCAAACTTCAGCTGTTCCTTCATGGTCTTTCCGGCTATGATTTCATCCGGATTATAAAACTTAAATGCCAGTGGGTTCTTGGAGTTCTTTCCCTCGTATGCAATTTTGGGAATGCTCTTAAAAAATTCGCTCATTTCGAATAACCTCCTGAAAATGGAAATTTGACAGCCTGTCCAGGTGAATTCCGGCAGACCGCCTATATCACAGACATCTTTGAAATCGTTTGAAGCGACCTTTTTTGTGGGTTCACATCCAGGTATGCGCAGGGAAAATCTGCATTTCAGAGCACAGCGCTCAATGTGAAGTGGTTTACAAAATCCAGTGCCTTTCAGATTTCAAAGTGGTCTGTTGAAATGCCTGCAAGAAAAAGCAAGGCAGTTCATCCAAAGAATTAGAATATGTTGATTTCACGGTTCCGGGTTGCAAAATAGTCCTCTAGAACCGCAATATAGGAGCGGAAGCAAACCTCGCCCCGGAAGGTGAGAACGTCATTTTGCTCTGGAACGCCCAGTTCTTCCAGCTGTGCGTCTGAAATATCCCGGAGATAAACCGTGTCCGTATTTGCCGCAATGCCCAGGGTCTCCTTTTGCGCATCGGTTAAATCCAGTTCTACATCCTGAGAAATTTCCAGAATCTGTGCGGTTATCTCGGAACGGGAAACCGTGCTCCACTCTGCGTGAACATCATCCGTTGTGGCAGGACGCTGTAAAAAGACTGTGCGGTCATAACCAGTAGCCACAAATGAAATCAAAGGCAGGTTGATGTCCTTGTCATTCGGCTCTACATGCACAGCAATGTTGCCGCCGGAACTGTCATCGGTCTGAATGATCTCGTATCGGTAAGAACCGGAAGGGGACACGTTCTGTTCCAGAATGGTTTGCTGTGTTGTCGGTGTGAACAGAGAGAGCAGCATGAAATATGCCAGAGATCCCAGAATGTACAGCAGCAGGAACAAAACGCCAAAAATCGTTTTGACCGTTTCGCCTGCGCCGGACAGGAAAAAGATCAAAAGTGCAGTGATCGTAATCGGCAAAATCAGTTCCCATTCTCCAAAGCATAGGAGTATCATAGGGAAAATCGCCGGCAGCAATAGGATTCCGGTAATACGCGTCAGAATTTGAAACCGGCTGTACAGCATAGCAGACAGTGCAAGAAATGACACAATGCAGAGGAAAATGCACAACAGCGGCTTATTCGGAATCGATAGCTTGTAGAAAATCGAGAGATAGGAGAACCAGCACATTAAAGCACAATAACAAATGCCCAAGAATGAGCAGAAACGTCTCCACCAGATATTTGAAGTGTTTTCGTTCATGGATACAATCCTGTCCCCGGCACAGCGGCCGGAAATTTTTCCTTTCCTTCCAAAAACAGATCGCACGGCAAAAAGCATCGCTGTCCTTTTTGCGGCAAATGCTGTTTTTGATTTGATGATCCCACCGGCACAGCAGAACTTGACTCCGGCGGATTTTTTCAGATACACACAGCACACAGAAATAGATGCTGCATGAAAGTATCATGATTTCGTTCAAATGGTGCGGAAAGCTGCACCGGCATCATTTTTGATGCAAAGAATCCTGTATGATCTCTTTTATTATATCATTTTTTTCAGAATGTGGCAAGTGGTATTTCAAAAAAATTTGCGAAAATGGGGATCTGGCTGCATAAATGTGAATCAGAAATCGGTACACATATGGATGATGTCCAAAAAAAGCGTGAAAAAAGAAAAAATCTCTTGAATCTTGACGGAAAATATGATATAATCAAGATTAACTGTCAATGTTGCAGAATAATGGAAAGGAGAGTGGAAAATCCGGGATTCTGGGAAAAATGTGCGCAGGGTGTACCTTTTAAATAAGATTCCGGTTTTTTCAGGGCGATTGTATGACGAAATCCGTAGTATGTATTTTGATTGCAATTTTGGTTTATATGTTGGCCATGATTGTGATTGGTGCTGTTTACAGCAAGAAGAACAGCAACGTAGGTGACTTTTATCTGGGAGGGCGAAAGCTGGGGCCGGTTGTTTCTGCCATGAGTGCGGAAGCATCAGACATGAGCAGCTATCTGCTTATGGGCTTGCCGGGACTGGCATATCTGAATGGCTGTGCGGAAGTCGGCTGGACGGCAATCGGACTGGCCATCGGAACCTATCTGAACTGGCTGCTGGTGGCAAAGCGCCTGCGCGTTTACTCGCAGAAATGCCGAAATTCCATTACCATTCCGGATTTCTTCTCGAATCGGTATCGGGATGACAAACATATCCTGATGGGAATTGCAGCAGTGATTATCCTGGTATTTTTTGTACCGTATACCGCTTCCGGCTTCTCTGCCTGCGGAAAGCTGTTCAATCAGCTGTTCGGCTGGGATTATCATGTGGCAATGATCATCAGCGCTGTGATCATCATTTCCTATACTTGTCTGGGCGGATTCCTGGCCGCAAGCTTTACCGACCTGATTCAGAGCATTGTAATGACATCGGCCTTGGTTGTGCTGGTGATTTATGGCGTGCATACAGCCGGCGGCCTTGGCAATGTCTGGGAAAATGCAAAGGGCCTGGAGCATTACCTCAGCTTTACCAGCACGCGTACCGCAGAGGGCGATCTGGTATCCTATGGCGGCCTGAGCATTGTTTCCACGCTGGCGTGGGGACTGGGATACTTCGGCATGCCCCATATTCTGCTGCGATTCATGGCAATTGATGACAAAAACAAGGTGAAGATTTCTCGCCGCATCGCTTCCGTCTGGGTGGTACTGGCCATGGGCGTTGCGATTCTGATTGGTATTATCGGCAATGCGCTGACTGCAAACGGAACCGTTGCACCGCTTACCACTTCTTCCAAGGCAGAGACGATTGTCCTGGAAATGGCAACGGTACTGAGCAAACACAGCGTGGGAGCGGCGCTGATTGCCGGATTGATCTTTGCCGGAATCCTGGCCTGCACCATGTCTACCTCGGATTCACAGCTGCTGGCAGCTTCTTCCAGTATGTCTGAGAATCTGATGAAGGGCGTGTTCCGGGTAAAGCTGACGGAAAAGCAGTCGATGTTTGCCGCACGTGCGGTGCTGCTGGTGATTGCTGTGCTGGGAATTTTCCTGGCGTGGGATCAGAACAGCTCTGTTTTCCGCGTGGTTTCCTTTGCGTGGGCTGGATTCGGCGCAACATTCGGGCCGGTTGTCCTGACGGCGCTGTTCTGGAAGCGTTCCAATAAATACGGCGCAATTGCTGGCCTGCTGACCGGCGGCATTATGATTTTTGCCTGGAAGTTTGGCATCGCCAAGCTGGGCGGCGTGTTTGCCATCTATGAGCTGCTGCCGGCGTTCCTGTGCGCATTGATTGCAATTGTGGTTGTGTCACTGCTGACAAAGGCACCGGAACAGGAAATTGTGGACGAATTCGAGGCAGTTTCTGCGGAAGTGAAGCAGAAGTAATCAAACCAAAAGCAAACCAAGCCGGTTTCTGCGTGAAGGCTGCGCAGATGCCGGCTTTTTTATGGAAAAACGAAAGACTTGACTTTTTTGTATGAAAATGGTATACTAATACTGCAATTATTTTGCAATAAAAACGAATTGGAGGAGTTACAAATGAAGTTATGGAAAAAAGCGGTCGCCGCAGTGACCGCAGGGGTGCTTTGCGTAGGCAGTGTTGGCGTGACTGGATTGCAGGGTGTGCTGGAATCTGTAGGGACGGTGCTGTCAGCGAGTGCAGAGGAAACGGCTGAAACAGAAAGAGTCCCTGTGGGAACGGGAACGACTACCGTTCGTGTGGGAACTGGAACGACACAATTGGAATATGAAGTGTATAACGATGATACAGTTGGGATCACAAATTGTGATAACGACGCAGCTGGAGAGCTAGAAATTCCGGCGGAAATTGACAGGAAACCGGTGACGAGTATTGGAGATTGTGCTTTTTTTAGCTGTAGCAGTCTGACCGAAGTCACGATACCGGATAGCGTGACGAGTATTGGAGGGGGTGCTTTTGGTGACTGTAGCAGTCTGACTACAATCATGATACCAAACGGCGTAACGAGTATTGGTGGGGAGAGTTTTTCTGACTGTACCAGCTTGACTGAAATCACAATACCGGATAGTGTGACGAGAATTTGGGATTTTACTTTTAGTGGGTGCACTAGTTTAAGAAAAATCACAATACCAGACAGCGTAACGAGCATTGAAGAATTAGCTTTTAGCGATTGTAGCAGCCTGGCTGAAATCACAATACCGGACAGCGTGGTGCACATTGGAACATTAGCTTTTGATGGTACGCCTTGGCTTGAAGCAAAGCAGGCAGAAAACCCATTGGTAATCGTTAACCATATTTTGATTAACGGTAAAGCTTGTACTGGAGCTGTAATCATTCCTGATGGTGTGACAAGTATTGGAGAAGATGCTTTTTTCAATTGCAGCAGCTTGACTGAAATCACAATACCGAATAGCGTGATAAGTATTGAAGATTATGCTTTCAAATCGTGTAGTGATTTAGCAAAGATCATAATGCCAGGTAAAGTGACAAGCATCGGAGAATATTCTTTTGCTGATTGCACCAGTCTAACGGAAATTACCATACCTGACAGCGTGACAAGTATTGGAGATAATGCTTTTTTTGGTTGTAGTAGTCTGACTAAACTCACAATACCGGACAGTGTGACGAGCATTGGAAATCAAGTTTTTCTTAATTGTAACAGTCTGACCGAAATCACAATACCGGACAGTGTAACAAGCATTGGATATTATGCTTTTTATTGCTGTAGCAGTCTGACCAAAATCACAATACCCGACAGCGTGACCAGCATTGAAGAAGATGCTTTTTCCGGTTGCGACAACCTGACCATCTACGGCAACGCCGATTCTTGCGCACAACAATACGCAACTGAAAACAACATCAAATTTGCCCTGATCGGCACTGACCCCACTGTTTCCAAGGGCGACCTGGACGGAGACGGCGTGATCTCCATTGATGATGCATACCAGGCGTTGCTGGCATATTCCAGCATCAGCGCCGGCGGCACCCCGAATCTGACGGAAGCGCAGAAGAAGTTCGCAGATGTGGACAAGGACGGAGAAATTACCATCAATGATGCGTTCTACATCCTGCGATACTACGCAGAGCATTCCGCCGGAAATCCTGTTAGCTGGGAAGAATTGTTAGGCGCGTAATTGCGTTATATTTACGAAAAACCGTGAACTATGAGAACAGTTCACGGTTTTGTTTTTATTGCGATTTTTCATAGGCCTGCCGCAGTTTTTCAATGGCATGCTTTTCCAGCCGGGAAATGTACGACCGGGAAATGCCCAGCTTTTTGGCAACCTCACGCTGGGTCATGGGGGTGCTGCCGTACAGCCCGTAGCGCTGCACCAGAATTTCCACCTCACGGGGTTCCAGAACCGTTTTCAGATAGGTGTACAGCTGTTTGGACTGAATCAGCGTATCAACCAGTTCCGGCAGATCGGTTCCGTCATCGATAATGTCCATGAGCGTCAGCTGATTTCCGTCACCGTCCGTTTCAATTGGTTCGCCCATATAAATCTGGTCGGCGTGCTTCTTTTGCGAACGGAAATTCATGAGGATTTCATTTTCAATGCACCGGCTGGCATAGGTGGCAAACCGCGCCCCCTTGGCATAGTCAAAAGAATCCACCGCCTTTACCAGCCCGATTGTCCCAATGGAGATCAGCTCCTCCTGCTCCGGCTGGGGCATGCCGTATTTTTTGGTAATGTGTGCCACAAGCCGCATGTTGTGCAGAATTAGTTTTTCCCGTGCCGCAGTGTCCCCGGCGGCCATGTTCTGAAAGCATTCCTGTTCTTCCTCCCGGTTCAGCGGCTTTCGAAAAGAGCCGGACTCTGTCACATGGAGAAAAAAGAAGAACATCTGCTGTAAAATATGAAAAAACATCGAATCACCTCAGATCAGCTTATGCCGAAAAAAGACGAATCAGAACCCACGAAAAAAATTATACAGTTACAGCAGCCTGCTGCATACAAAATGTCCCATGATGTGCTATAATCATCATAGGGTATTTAGGGTCGAGTGTTTTATCCAAACATGCTTTCGTTAAATTTCATCGATGTTATCCGCGAGAGCACATACAGTTTTCAGAAACACTTTTACCTTTTCCGGATTTTTGTCCTCCAGGGTGAGTGCAAGAATCTTTATCATATTATTGCTGATCTCGGCTTCTCCGAACACCAGGTTGTCCAGACTGACGTGGAGAATTTGAGAGATTTTGGCAAGCGTTTCCAGAGACGGAGAGCGTGTGCCCCGCTCTAAGTGCCCGATATATCCAGTGGAAAGGGAGCAGGATTCACTAAGCTGCTCCTGCGTCATTCTCGAAAGCTCACGATGTTTGCGGATACGGTCACCGATGGCAATATAGTCAAGCGCTTGTTCCAATGACATCACTCCTTTTTTACTATTATACTGCATTTTCATTTTGGGTATAACAGACTGTACGAATTTCTTTTTCCGTCTTTTGGATTCTGTTTTATTACTAAGCAGACGGAAAATACTTGACCTATAGTATAAAAAGTGATATAATAAAATAAAGTCCGACTTTATATGAATTGAGGCGAAATGATATGAAAAAGTATTTTGGATTGATTTTGTGCTGTTTATTTTTGCTTACGGCTTGTCAGAGTGAAAAGAGCATAGGCAAACAGGCGAAACACTCTGAAAGTTCTGCTCCTTCTTCTGCGGAAAACAGGGAGCAGGATGCTTCCGGAGATTCTGAGGATGCAGATGCCGCAGAGCAAGAGGGCTTGACAGACAGTGCTGTTGGCGTAAACTCCATGCATGTAAATGATGAAAATCTTAGCGAAGCGCAAAAAATGCTGATAGGGTATACCGATGATAACTATTTCCAGTTACATCAGTACGAACTGTTACAGCGGTATCCGGACGCTTATAATGATGCACAGGTGGTTTTTACCGGAAAGGTGACAAAGGTAATCCAGGCGGACGATAGCTCCTATGAGATATTGGCAACACTGGATGAATTCCATGATGATACCTTCTTTTCGCAAAATGAAGTTTGCATTAAGGGAAATCACGCGGATAATTATTCAGATGTCACGAAAAATTATCGTATTATCGAAGGCGATCAGATCAAGTGCTTTGGCGTTTCAAAGGGAAGCCAGAATGTAGAAGTCAATGGTGCGTCTTCCTACCTGCCTGTGTTTGAAGCCAATCAGGTGATTGTAGACAATGGAATCGGAAACTATACAAGATATAATCTCAGCTACATAAAGGAATTGTCGCAGGCCATGTTCCCCAACGGAATCAAAATTCGGGAGCCGATTCAGGGACAGGATTTTGATATCAATGGCTCGTGGGACGGCATTCACGATTATTCGGACTTGTTTTTAATCGGGGAACCGGATGATCAGAGCAATGCCAATTTTACAAGATATGAATTTTATCAGTCGAGGGGCTATATCAGAGACAACAAGAGTACGGCCGATGTAATCCGGCAATTAAAAATGAGTTTGTATATGCAGCATTATATTCTGACTGTGTATGATTCTGCCTTGAAAACCTTTACAATTGAATATTATGATCTGAGCTACAATAAGCTCTGGTCCAGAGAATTCGAAAATGCTTCTATTTATCAGTTTGATACAATGAGCGATAACGATTTCTTTGACTATACGGAATCCAATATCTATCTGGATTTAAATAACAATTTGTATGTCATTGATATGGAGACAGGCGAAGACAGAATTTCTCCTGTGACAGTGGGCGCAAAGACGGATATTCGTAAAACTACGGATGGTATCTTGCTTTTTTCAGATAGTATGACGGATACGGTGATGAAAACCGACTTAGAAGGCAATATTCTTTGGAAACTGGATTTGCCGCTCTATGACACAGAATTGAAAGATTCCTACACAAGCATGGGAGACGATTTTACTGTAGCGATCAATGCCATTCAGTTTGATGCGGATTCCATCAAGATTGAGTATGCATTTACGGCCACAGAATATAATGCGGAATATGATTATGATGAAGTGGTTTATTCTTCTCAAAAAATATTTGTTGTCGATAACGACGGCAATATGCTGATGAATACAGAGGTTTTGTAATATGAATTATTATGGTGTTGGAACAAGATTTGGAGGCACAGAGTGCTTTTTGGATGAATGCTGCGATCATAACTTCTGGTGCATGGGAAGCCCCAGTGAAAGAATGCTGGAACTGTATCACAATCTTCAGGAAGGGGATGTACTGATTGCTAAAAAATACCACATGAAAAAGGGTGCGGCATTTTTTGCTATTGAAGCGATCGGCATTGTCACAGATACCAAAATGCCTGAGAATGTGCCGGCTCGCTTTAAAACAGACAGTACGATCTATGGCGTATCCGTCATTTGGATAAGACGTTTTTCTCAACCCATTTCATTTTCTTCAAAGGAATTCACATTGGGCGGGAAGAGATCAGGTTCTATTTTTCTTGAAAAAAAGGAGGAATGGAAAGATATTTTCAAAAAGCTTATGAAATACAATTATGCAGAAAATTTAGCACAAATCATGTCGTGCGGGAAAATGGCTGACGCTTCTGTCAGTGATAAGGAAATTTCGGAAGAGGCAGAGTAAGGCGGAGAACACGAGATTTGCAAAAAGGGAGTGGGATATATGTTTTGCAGAAACTGCGGAAAAAAACTGGAACCCGGACAGCGGTTTTGCCCGGACTGTGGTGCCAGGATTGAAGAGATTCCGGGAAATCAGGCATACTTTAATGCGGCCAATGCGCAAAGTGTTGCGATGTCAACATATCAAATCCAGCTTTTGCATACTCTCAGCGGCAAGATAAAAACAAACGCAGTGATTTGGATTGTAATTGCGGCGGTGCAGGTGATTCTCGGTTTCGTATACAACTGGATTATTCTGGTGATTGGTGTATTGAATCTGATATCCTGTGTGCGGGATCTGTTGTATACCAAAACACTGCTGGTCAAGCCAATAGGAATCGTTGAAAAGTACAAGCCGCTGACTGAACCAATTATCACACTAGCATATAATCTGGTTTTTGGCGGTGTGATTGGTGTTGCAGGTACCATTTATTACTTGCTTGCCATACGGGCATATGTCATCCAGAATGAGCAGGAACTGCGGCAGATAGAAAGGCTTTACAGCTGATATTTCAACATAAATTGCAATAGGAGGAGAACAGGATGTTTTGTAAGAACTGTGGAAAAGAAATGAAGGAAAGCGATGCCTTTTGCCCGGTATGCGGCACCAGGAATGACAGCAATGCTGTGCAGAATGCAGGTCAAATTGATGGAAGAGCGTATCCATCAAACATGGCAAATTATGCAGCTGCGAATATGGCAGTGCAGAAGAAATCCCAAAAGAAACCGCTTATCATTGTGGGAATTATTCTCGCTGCCATCCTTGCAGTTGTGATACTCGCAGTGGTTCTTTTGGGATCCGATATTTCAACGGTCAAAAACGGAAGCCCCTATGATTATCCGGATAAAACATGGGGAGAGGTACTGGATGAGTCGTGTAAGAATTCCGATTGGAGTTCCTTTACTTCTGAGGACGGAGACAGTGTTGTGGAATATAACGGCGTTGTGAAGTCAACTGGTGTTGATTTGTGCATCCAGTTTAAGGTGGACGATGATGAATTTGAAATAGCGTATATGGAGGTGGACGGCGAAAATTGCAGCTTGCTTGAAATAGCAAGTGTTGTAGCAGTGCTATTTGAGGATTAAGAAATTGAAGGTACAATCAAATGGCTTATCATTTTTTAAATGCAAACGAACAGGTATTGATGGAAGGAGGAGCCAATAAGACAATCTTTCTGGGATTCAATAAAGGCGGTATGCTGATTTAACCAACCAGAGACTGATTTTTAAAGCCACCTTTTCCTCGAAAATAGAGGAGATTTCGCTCGCTTCTATTTTAACCAGCGGTGATAGCTTTAACCTGCTGATTTCAACCGGAAACATGATTCGGGTATGTACCAGAGACGGCAAAGTCCATCAGTTTTTGGTGGTTGGAAAACAAAAAGAGGATTGGAAGCGTGCTCTGACAAACGTGGTATATTCTCTTCGCTCCTAAGCTGCTCAAAACGATATCTCAAAGACAAAAGGGAAGTGCTTTACAACCTGGCAAAGCGCTTTCCTTTTATTTTTCGCACAAACATTTTAACTGGTGGTCGTACAAAAGCTCGTTGATTTCGGGGACGGATTTTTGGTGTGCGATCCCATAAATCAGAATGCTGTCCCGTTCATCCTTGGGGTAGAGCAGAGCAAACTTTGCAATTCGCAAGGCGGTCTGGATTTCATCCAGGTTCAGCTGCATTCCAATGCAAAAGCTGAGCAGCGTCTCTCTTGACGGGAGCCGCGGATTCTTAGGAGATAAAAACTGATGACAAAATGGCTCCGAAAGTTCGGCACTTTTTGCAATCTGTGCAACGGTATACCCCTTTTTCTGCTTTAATGTATTTAAGTATTCTTTGATTTCACAATCTAACAGAAAATCTTTGTTTTCCTGTAAATAAGCATCAATGCTGCCGGACTTTTTCAGCAATTCCAGCAGCTTTTCCGTATCTTTCGGCTTCATGTGGTGTTGCTCCTTCTGAAAAAACTTTACAGTTTTATTATAGCATGATATAATAGAAAAGGCAAGGAAACGGGGGGATTATTTTGTACAAATGGTTAGAAGCTGTACTAAAGGAACAGTACCAATTCATTCGCTGTCTGAGGAGAACGGCGCGGAGTGAAGTGATTCTGCTGGAACATAAAAACCTGCACCGCCGGATCATCAAACGTACTTTTACCGGAAATGCGGAGGTATACCGGAGACTGCTCCTGCTGAAACAGAAAAATATGCCTGAAGTCTTAGAGGTTGCAGAAAATGAGAATCGCGTGCTTGTGCTGGAAGAATATATTGACGGCGTAACACTTGCAGACCTGCTGAACGAAAGGTTGTATCAGGAAAACCAGGTGAGAAAGCTGGTTTGTGAACTGTGCGATGTGCTGTCATTGATTCACAGTTATGATATCATTCATAAAGATATCAAGGCGGAAAATATTATGATTGAAAACGGTACACAGACCTTGAAGCTGATCGATTTCAATGCGGCCAGAATCTATAAGAAGTATTCCCCCAGAGATACAGAGTATCTGGGGACAGCGGGCTATGCCGCTCCAGAACAATACGGCGGTGTTAGCGACAGAAGAACAGATATCAAGCAGGTGGGGGAATTGATGAAAGTGATGTTGACCGGAGAAACTTCTGACAAGATTCCATACAGCGGAGCACTGGCAGATGTGATTGCAAAGTGTATTCATATTTCTCCGGACAAACGATTTCAGACTGCGGAAGCCTTGAAAAGGAGTCTGAAAAGATGAAGTACTGTAAATATTGCGGAAAAGGGCTGCACACAGCCTCCAGCTTTTGTCCGTACTGCATGAAGAGTCAGATTGCAAAACAGAGTGCGGCAATGCAGCAGAAAAAGTCCAAAAACATCCGCTATCGATTTCTGGAAGCAGGCTTGCTTCTGCTGTTGTGCGCGACGATTGCTGTACTCTGTCTCTTGGTTTGGGGAAAGGAGCCGGCGGAAACTAGCACGCCTTCGGACTCTGTGATAGACACTGTGAAATCAAGTGCCGCCACATGGACAGAACCGGCGCAGTCAACAACAGCAGCTGCAACTGTAAGCGTGGATGCAGCTGCATCCTCTGCGACGGACTTCATGGAAAATGCAAATGCTGCTGAAACTGCCGCAGCATCGGAAGCAGAAGCCAGTGCCCTTTCCATCGGCGATTATATCACGGCAGGGAAAACACGGAGTCAGATTCAAGGCTACGGCGGCTACACAGATATTGGCGGCACGATTTTAACAATAGAATCTATCACAGATCAAACTATTACGTTTTCCATTGTGCAGTACAGCGACAGTGGCTATGCTGCGGATACGGTTTCGGCAAAGCAGATTACGGCGCAGTGGGTGAAAAATACAGCTGCGTTTGAGTTTTGTGATGATACCCTGGATGGAAAAGGTTATGGAACACTGTCCTATGAAAATGGAACCATTCATATTGAAACCCGGAGCAATACCAATCATCCTACAAAGCTTGTCTTAAATGAAAATCTGGTAGGAACATAACCATTTTTTCGTTTTTGGAATTGGCTTGCACTTTTTCGGATTTGGTGGTATAATATATGCATTGCAGTTTCAAATGGCAAGGCCGTTTTTGCGCTTGCCGCACATTTGAAAACAGCATTTCAAAATGGAAGGAGTTTTTATCATGTCAGATTGCAATCATCAGTGCAGTTCCTGTGCTTCCGGCGATGTCTGTCAGGAAAAAGAGCAGGATCCGCGGATTTTAAACAATACGAGGGGTGTCCGGAATGTAATTGGCGTTGTCGGCGGAAAAGGCGGTGTAGGAAAGTCTCTGGTTACCAGCCTGCTGGCCATTCAGACACGCCGTCTGGGATATGAAACAGCTGTTCTGGATGCAGATATCACCGGCCCTTCAATTCCGAAGATTTTTGGAATTCACGATCACGCACAGACCGATGATCAGAATCTGCTGCCGTATCTTGCAGCAGACGGGACAAAGGTAATGTCTCTGAATCTGCTGCTGGAGCATGAGACAGATCCGGTTTTTTGGAGAGGGCCTGTTATTTCCGGTGTTGTAAAGCAGTTCTGGGAAGAGGTTTCCTGGGGCGATGTAGACTTTATGTTTGTAGACATGCCTCCCGGGACAGGTGATGTTCCGCTGACTGTGTTCCAGAGCCTGCCGCTGGATGGCATCATTATTGTCTCTACACCTCAGTCCCTGGTATCCATGATTGTGCAGAAAGCGGTGAATATGGCACAGAAGATGAATATTCCTGTGTTGGGAATGGTAGAAAACATGCGCTTTCTCAAGTGCCCGGACTGCGGAAAGGAAATTCCGCTGTTCGGCTCTGATGCCGCAGTAGAGGATACCAATGTACCGGTTCTGGAACGTGTTCCTCTGGATCCCAAGGTAGCATCTGCCTGTGATGCCGGCACACTAGCTCAGACAGAGGTTCCGTATCTCTCCAAAACCGCAGAGATTCTGACGGCTTCATTTGGTGAAAAGAAAAACGGATAATTTTTTCTGTTTTAAAAAGCAGAACCGCATTTTTTTCTTGAAATATAAGAAAGTGCAGAAAATCGACTGAAAATCCTTGACAAACGAATTGAAATCCGCTATACTGTAAACACAAACAGCAAAGGCGCTGTGCAGAAATGTACAATGCCTTTGCTGTTTTTTTATGATGCGGTGAGAAAAGCCGCATTTGGATCTGTGTAATAACAGATTCCAAAATCTGAAAGCAGAACTGGTACCACTGTTTTCAAGAACATCATGGAGAGGTGCTTTATTATGGATCAAACATCAATTTTGAGTTTAATCAGTGATAATGTGTATGGAATATGGTTCTTAGTCGGTGCGGCATTGGTATTCTTTATGCAGTGCGGATTTGCAATGGTTGAGGCTGGCTTTACCAGAGCAAAGAATGCCGGCAACATTATTATGAAAAATCTGATGGACTTTTGTCTGGGTACAGTGGTATTCATCCTGATCGGATTTGGTTTGCTGTGCGGAGAAGATGTGGTCGGCATTATCGGAAAGCCGGGATTTGATATCTTCTCAGATTATGCAAACTTTGACTGGTCCAGCTTTGTATTCAACCTGGTATTCTGCGCAACAGCGGCAACAATTGTTTCCGGTGCTATGGCAGAACGGACAAAGTTTATTTCCTATTGTATTTACTCTGCTGTCATTTCAGCATTGATTTATCCGGTAGAAACCCACTGGGTATGGGGCGGCGGCTGGCTGTCTCAGCTTTCTACTCCGTTCCACGATTTCGCAGGTTCCGGTGTCATCCATATGGTCGGTGGTGTTTCGGCACTGATTGGTGCTGCAATCCTCGGCCCGCGTATTGGTAAGTTCACCAAGACAAAGGACGGCAAGGTAAAGGTAAATGCCATTCCGGGACACTCCCTGACCATCGGTGCGTTGGGCGTATTTATCCTGTGGTTTGGCTGGTATGGATTTAATGGTGCAGCTGCTACTTCAGTACCGCAGCTGGGTACCATTTTCCTGACCACAACAATTGCACCGGCGCTGGCAACTGTTTCCTGTATGATCTTTACCTGGGTCAAGTATGGAAAGCCGGATGTTTCCATGTGCCTGAATGCTTCTCTGGCTGGTCTGGTTGCAATTACTGCTGGCTGTGATGTTGTGGATGCCTTTGGTTCTGCTGTCATTGGTATTGTTGCTGGTCTGCTGGTATGCTTCGGTGTATGGTTCCTGGATCACGTTCTCCACGTAGACGATCCGGTTGGTGCGGTCGCAGTACACTGCCTGAATGGCTTGTGGGGCACACTGGCAGTTGGTTTGTTTGCAACGACTTCCGTTCCGGCAAATGATGTTTATAACGGTTTGTTCTACGGCGGTGGCTTTACGGTTCTGGGTGTTCAGGCACTGGGTGTTGTCTGCATCCTGGCATGGACATCCGTGATGATTGCGCTGACCTTCTTCATCATCAAAAAGACAATCGGCCTGCGTGTTTCTGCTGAAGAAGAAGTTCTCGGTCTGGACGCAACCGAGCACAATCTGCCTTCTGCTTATGCAGACTTTATGCCGTCCACAGTTTCCATGGCTTCTGATGCCGCAGATGCTGCTGCAACCGGTGTGACCATTCCGGAATCGGAAATGATTATGAAGCCGGCAAACGGTGCAAAGGCAAAGATGACAAAGCTGGTTGTTATGTGCAACCCGGATCGCCTGGACGCATTGCAGGCAACGTTGTCTTCCATGGGTGTCAATGGTGTTACCGTAACACATGTAATGGGTTATGGTTCACAGAAGGGCAACGAGTCCTATTACCGTGGTGTCCGGACAGAGGGCACAAAGCTGCTGAAGAAAGTCAAGGTCGAAGCAGTTGTGGCAAAGATTCCGCCGCAGAAGATTATCGACGCGGTCAAGAAAGTGCTCTACACCGGCAAAATCGGCGATGGCAAGATCTTTGTTTACGATGTAGAAGATGTCGTAAAGATTCGTACCGGTGAAACCGGATACGATGCTTTGCAGGATATCTGAGCGCATCCCTCTGGTTCTGAGATTTAAAAAAATCCAGTTCTGAAATAATCGGGTAATACCTTCTAAGAAAACGGCAGTAGCCGGAACAGAATACAGCGATTCTGAATCGTTTGCATTTCTGTTCCGGTTTTTGCCGTTTTGCAGAAATTGAAAGTAAAATTTGCATAATGAAAAATATATTTCAATCTTGGTATATTTTTATCAAAAGGGAAACAAAGAAAAGGAAACCGGAAAATGCCTCTTGCTGTTTTGCTGAAAAATATCCATGCTTTTCTATAGAATCTGCTGAAAAACAGGAAATAATCCTGTGCACTATTTACATTTTCCCGAAAGTATGTTACAATATGAACGATAGTTTGAAAAGGAAAGGATATTGATTGGCGTATGAAAAAAGAACGAATGGAAACAGATATGGAAGCGTTGTTTCAGGCAATACTTTCCTTAAAGACAACGGAAGAATGCTATGCCTTTTTTAAAGATCTCTGTACATATCAGGAATTGAATGCATTGTCGCAGCGTCTTCAGGTGGCAAAACTATTGCACCGTGGACATGTGTTCCATGATATTGTAGCAGAAACCGGTGCGAGCACCGCTACAATCAGCCGTGTGAATCGTACTATTAAAGATGGATGCAATGGTTATCAACTAATATTTGACCGCATCTGTGATACCGCAGATGCAGAAAGTGAGGAGAATTTGAAACATGGAGAAACCTAATTTCCTACGGTGTGCGGCGGCTTTTCTGCTTAGCGGCATCATGCTGACCTCTTCAGCAGTGCTTCCTGTGGGCGCAGCCACCATTGACAAAGACAATCCTAATAACTATGATAATTTTGCCGAAGCACTGCAATTGGCGCTCTGTTTCTACGATGCCAACAAGTGCGGTGATGAAGTGGCTGAGGACGGCTATTATTCCTGGCGCGGGAATTGCCATGTGAAAGACGGGATGATTCCTTTAGTTCCCATGGAGAGCCTGGGCGGCGGAAAGGCAAATGAGGACAGCGGAAAAGGAGACGGCGGCGCCAGTGCAGCAGAGGGTCTTTATGTAGGAACCAACATGAGCCAGGCGTTTATCGATGCCAACAAGAAATACCTGGATCCGGACGGAGACGGCTGTGTCGATCTGACCGGCGGCTGGCACGATGCCGGAGACCATGTAAAGTTCGGTCTGCCGGGAAGCTACTCGGCCTCTACCGTGGGATGGGGCTATTATGAATTCCGGGATTCTTATATTGAGACCGGACTGCAAAAGCATGTGGAAGATGAACTGCGCTGGATCAATGATTATTTCCTGAAGGCCACCTTCTTAGATGATGACGGCAATGTCGTTGCATATTGCTATCAGGTGGGTGAGGGCAACAATGACCACAATTATTGGTGCGCACCGGAACTGCAGGTAGATGGCACTTATGTTGCCACTTCTTCCTGTGCTGTCAAGCGTCCGGCATACTTTGCCACTACTGAAACACCGGCATCTGATCAGACAGCTGGCGCAGCTGCCTCCCTGGCGATCAATTATCTGAACTTTAAAGATACGGATCCGGATTATGCACAGAAGTGCCTGGACTACGCCCTGGCGCTCTATGATTTTTCTGTGAAAACCCATCATGAAATCGGAGATGCCACACTGACTGTAGACAGTCTGGGCTATGACGGCGGTTTTTACACCTCCAGCTATGACTATGATGAACTGGCATGGGCAGCGGTATGGCTGTACTACTGCACAGAAAACTATGACTATATTGATGACATTATCAGCGTAGACGAAAGCGTTACCGGCGAAATGGGCGCGCATCCTTATACCGGTTACATGAAGCGGATAATCTCAGATACCGGAAACTGCTGGCAGAACATCTGGGTGCACTGCTGGGACACTGTCTGGGGCGGCGTATTTGCAAAGCTGGCTCCGGTGACCAATATTTCTCGGGACTGGTATATCTTCCGCTGGAATCTGGAGTTCTGGTCCGGACTCAGCGAAGCGGATGCCGCCAATGCTTCCTTTGATGTGCCTGTGACCAAACACAAATATTTTGGCATGGATGATCAGCTGTGGAATACAACGATTACAGCAGACCAGATTCAGGATCTGCCGGAAACAGACGGCGCATGGATTGCCAAGTCTCCGGATGGATTTGCAGTAGTTTCTGACTACGGCAGTGCGCGTTATAATACGGCGGCCGGACTTTGTGCAATGGTTTATGCCAAGGAAACCGGTGACCTGACATTTGCAGAATGGTCAAAGGATCAGATGGAGTATATTCTGGGAGACAATCCCATGGGCTATGCCTATGAAGTGGGATATGAGAACAACTATGCAACCCATCCCCATCACAGAGCCGCTTCCTGCTCTTCTACACAGAGCATGGATGAGCCGGATCCGCAGACACATACCCTGTGGGGCGCACTTGTCGGCGGCCCGGATCTGAAGGACTATCACCACGATGTCACCAGCGACTATATTTACAATGAAGTGACGGATGACTATAACGCGGGCTTCTGCGGAGATCTGGCCGGACTCTATCATTTCTATGGCGCAAAGGGAAAGGAACTGGCAGACAAAAACGCTGTGATTCCGGATTTCAACATGTCCGAAAATGCGAAGTATGGGTATGACACGGATGAAAGCACACCTACCGGAATTTATGTAACGGCCGGAAAAGCCCAGGAGAATGATGCCGGGCTGCAAATTAAAATTGTCATTCATAACCGTACCATTGATCCGCCGCAGTTCTGTGATGATCTTCGGGTACGCTACTACTTTAATATAGACGAACTGACTGCAATCGGTGAAGATATCTCCATGGTAGAAACACGTGTGGATTATGACGCGGAAAGCGCCATGACCAACAATCAGACCAGCGCGACAATTTCTGATCCGGTAAAGTATGATGATAACGGAACCTATTATATTGAAATTGCCTGGGAACACTGCAATTTCTATGGAAGCCGGGTTTATCAGTTCGGACTGCTGAACAAGATGAATCCGACCACCTATGATACCACCTGGGATTCTTCCAATGACTACAGCTATGGTGATTTGATCAGCTTCGAGGATGACAACGATGCCGCAGCTATTACCAAAAAAATCACAGCCTATGTAGACGGTGACCTGGTCTGGGGCGTTGAGCCGGACGGAAAGACACCGGCAGTCACAACAACCACCACAGAAACAGAAAATCCTGTTTCTACGACCACAACTACATCCGTCATCGGCAGCCAGACAACAGCAGATGAAGAATTGTTGTATGGAGATGTCAATGTAGACGGAAAGGTCAATCTGGTAGATGCCGTTATGCTGAATAAGGCAGTCAGCGACACAATTACACTGAATGAACGGGGCAGAAAGAACGCGGACTGCGATGTTTCCGGTGAAATCAACGGAAACGATGCACTGATTCTGCTGCGGTTTTTGGTCAAGCTGGAAGATGTACTTCCGGTTACGCAATCCTGACCAGGCATCTTTGGATGTTCTGATTTTTACAATTTTCGATATGGATTTTGTGATAGAATAAATATCGAACAAAGGAGTTCAGAAGGTAGCAATACCGTCTGAACTCCTTTTTGCATTTTGCAGAAAAAACAGCCAGACTGAAATAGGATTTCAGAGCGGCAGGGAGGGCATATACAATGGAATATCCAAAGGTTGAATTCTTGTATTTGAATGAAGAAGACATGGTAAAGGCCGGCGTAAAAGATATGGCCGGATGTATTGAAGCCATGGAGGAAATGTTTAAGCTGATGAAGGTAGGCAACTACCGTATGGGCGGCGCAAACGGCAACTCACACGGATGTATGGTGATGTTTCCGCCTTCTTCTCCGTTTCCGGAAATGCCGGTGGACGGCCCTGACAGACGCTTTATGGCAATGCCAGCATATCTGGGCGGAAAGTTTGATATGGCAGGCATGAAGTGGTACGGTTCCAACTGTGCCAATAAGGAAAAGGGTTTGCCACGTTCTATCCTGATGCTGACATTGAATGACAAGGATACCGGCGCACCGGTTGCCTATATGTCCGCCAATATTCTTTCCGCATATCGAACCGGTGCTGTTCCGGGCGTGGGATACAAGCATTTGTCCAGACCGGATTCTAAGGTGGCTGCAATCATTGGCCCTGGCGTAATGAGCAAAACAGCGCTGGCTGCTATTATGGCAGTCCGGCCGGGAATTGAAACGGTAAAGGTAAAGGGACGCGGAAAGGCTTCCCTGGAAAAGTTTATCGCCCATGTCAAGCAGGAATATCCGCAGGTCAATGTTTATGCGGTCGATACCATGGAAGAAGCAGTAAGAGATGCAGATATTGTTTCTGCCAGCACTTCGACTCCCACCGGAGATCCGGCAGAGTATCCTTACATCAAGGAATCGTGGATTAAGCCGGGGGCATTGATCAGTTCCACTGCGGCGCTCCGGTTTGATGATGACTTCATTATAAATCGTGCCAGAACCGTAACGGATAATATTAAGCTGTATGAAGCATGGGAAGAAGAGATGAAGCCCAATGCCTACAACACCGTGCCGATTCCGGCTGTGCATGTCATGGATCTGATTGCAGACGGCAAGATGCAGCCGGAGCAGGTAGACGACCTGGGAGATATTCTCATGGGACGGATTCCGGTGCATCGGAAGGACGATGAAATCATTGTGTACTCCATTGGCGGTATGCCGGTAGAGGATGTGGCATGGGGCACCATGGTTTACCGAAATGCACTGGCAAAGGGAATTGGTACGAAGCTAACACTTTGGAATACACCGCAGATGATTTAACAGACAGGAGGAGCAGACATGAGAATACAGGAACATCCGATTCTGGGAACCTACGAAAAGGGAGAGATGGTTTCCTTTACATTTGACGGAAAGCCGTTACTGGGATATTCCGGAGAGCCGATTGCAATGGCACTGAAAAATGCCGGCGTGATGGTGCACCGCTATACCAGAAAGGAACATAAGCCGCGCGGAATTTTCTGCGCAATCGGACGCTGTACCGACTGCGTTATGGTAGTCAACGGACAGCCAAATGTGCGGACATGTATTACACCTCTGGAAGAGGGCATGGAGATTCGGACACAATATGGTGTGACAGCACAGCAGCCAGGAGGTGCAGCAAAATGATGAAGCGTTATGATATGATCATTGTGGGTGCCGGCCCGGCTGGTTTATCCGCAGCAATTGAAGCCGCAAAGCATGGAATGCATGTGGTGGTATATGATGAAAATGCAAAGCCAGGCGGACAGCTGTTCAAGCAGATTCACAAGTTTTTTGGCTCTAAGGAGCACAAGGCAAAGATCCGCGGTTTCCGGATTGGAGAAGAACTTCTGGCGGAGGCAGCTTCTCTCGGCGTAGAAGTGGTGCTGAATGCAATTGTAATCGGTATTTTCCCGGAGAAGGAAGTTACGGTTAAGGTAGAAGATCGGGTGATTCATGTAAAGGGGGATACCATTTTAATTGCGACAGGTGCCAGCGAAAATATGGTAACCTTCCCGGGCTGGACGCTCCCTGGTGTCATTGGCGCCGGTGCAGCGCAGACAATGATGAATCTCCACGGTACGCTCCCCGGAAAGCGTGTGCTCATGTTAGGCTCTGGCAATGTAGGCCTGGTTGTCAGCTTCCAGCTGATGCAGGCCGGATGTGAAGTGGTGGCTGTTGCAGACGCTGCGCCTCGTGTGGGCGGATACGGTGTCCATGCAGCAAAGGTGGCCAGATGCGGCGTGCCGTTCTACCTGTCTCATACCATTATTGCCGCAGAAGGGGACGAATTTGTAACCGGCGTGACAATTGGTGAAGTGGATCAGAACTGGCAGATTATTCCCGGTACAGAAAAGCATTTTGATGTGGATACCATTTGCCTGGCAGTTGGCCTTTCGCCAATGTCCAAGCTGTGTGATATGGCCGGATGTGCCATGGAGGATAATCCGGCAAAGGCAGGATTTGTTCCGATTGTGGATGAATACGGAGAAACCTCTGTTCCCGGCATTTATGCTGCCGGAGACGTCTCCGGTATTGAAGAGGCATCCAGCGCAATGATTGAAGGCAGAATTGCCGGAATTATGGCATCTGCAAGACTGGGATATCTTTCCGAAGAAGAGGCCAAGGCAGAAGCCGCAGAACAGGAAGCAGCACTTTCCGGCCTGCGGCAGGGGATGTTTGCACCAGGTATGCGCGGAAAGCAGATTACGGAAACCGAAGAAGGCGTTGAAATCTCGCAAAACCTGTTGAAACATGGCTTTGTAGCAGAAGAAGAAATTGAGCGCTTTCCGGGTGTGACACACCATGCCGGAATTCATCCGGTAATGGAGTGTACCCAGAATATTCCGTGCAATCCGTGTCAGGATGCGTGTCCGAAGCACTGTATTCGGATTGGCAGCAATATTACGGCACTGCCGTCAATTGATCCGGAAAAAACATGCACCGGATGCGGTATGTGCGTGGCCTCCTGCTCCGGTCAGGCGATCTTTTTGGTCAATGAGGACTGCGGCGACGGGTCAGCCGAAATTACACTGCCCTATGAATTTTTGCCCCTGCCGAAAAAGGGCGATAAGGGTATCGCGCTAAATCGGAAGGGTGATAAGGTCTGTGCCGCAGAAGTGGTAAATGTGCGCAGTGCAAAGGCGTTCGACCACACCAATCTGCTTACAATGAAAGTGCCGAAAGAATATGCCATGAAAGCAAGATTTTTTCGGGAGGAGGAAACAGCATGAATGACAGAAACCGTGAACTGAAACCGTTTGTTCCTCAGCCGGATGATGATATGATTGTCTGTCGCTGTGAGGAAATCACAAAGGGAGAAATTCGCCGTGCAGTTCATGACGGCATGTTTACATTAACAGAAATTCGCCGCTATCTGCGGACTGGAATGGGGCTTTGTCAGGGACAGACCTGTACAAAACTGGTAAAGGGAATCATGGCACGGGAACTGGGTGTGCGCCCTAATATGCTCGGCCCTGCAACTGGCAGAGCGCCCATGCGTCCAATTGAAATGCAAGTTCTGGCGAAAGATAAGGAGGAGACAAAATGAATGCAGAAGTCATTATTGTCGGCGGTGGCATCATTGGATGCGCTGCTGCATATAACCTTGCAAAAAATGGTGTCTCTGTCCTGGTGCTGGAAGGCAGCGACAATATCGGAAACGGAGGTTCCACCCGGAACGGCGGCGGCGTGCGGCAGTCCGGCCGTGACCCCAGAGAATTGCCTTTGGTGATGTACTCCATTGAGCATATCTGGCCCCATTTGTCGGATATGCTGGATACCAATGTAGAGTATTATCAGGAAGGAAACCTGCGTCTCGGAAGCACACCCCAGCATCAGAAAATCCTGGAAGGTCTGGCAAAGAGTGCAGCTTCCTGCGGTGTGGATGTGCGAATGATCTCCGGTGATGAGGCAAGACGAATCAATCCTTATTTGTCAGATGCTGTTACTTGTGCCAGCTGGTGCCCCACTGATGGCCACGCCAATCCGCTGATGGCCACTATGGGTTACTATAAAATGGCACGGCGGCTGGGTGCGCATTTCATTTCCGGTGAAAAAGTTGTGGAACTGCGAAAGATCAAGGGCGCCGCCCGGCAGGTTGTCACAGAATCTGGCAATGTGTATGAAGGCGATAAGATCATTCTGGCGGCAGGCTATGAAAGCCGGTTTATTGCTTCTACCGTGGGAATCGATGTGCCCATGCAGCCGGTACTGCTGGAAACGCTGGTTACAGAAGCCGTTGGCCCGATATTCTGGCAGATGCTGGGTACCGCAGACGCAGACTTCTACGGACACCAGACCGAGCACGGTTCGTTTGTCTTTGGCCTGAATTCCGGCCTGGAACCGTTTGCAAAGCCGGGAAAGCCCCTTTCCTCCAGCATTGCCGCTTCCGCTGCATGCCGCGGCATCATGCATTATTTCCCGGATTTGTCCAATATTAAAGTGGTTCGTACCTGGGCCGGCTGGATGGATGCCTGTGCAGATCATGTGCCGGTAATCAGCAAGGTGGAAGAGGTGCCGGGTCTGATTCTGGCCTGCGGCTTTACTGGTCACGGATTCGGCATTTCCCCGGCAGTAGGCCTCGTTCTGGCACAGCTGGCAATGGAACAGGAAACAGCAGTGGATTTAAGTGCGCTGCGGTATGACCGTTTTCAGTAAGTTTACAGGCTGTACGGAACCATGTTCCGATTTATACAATTTTTTTGATAAAATGTTTGCTATAATAAAGTGCAGAAAGACAAAGATGTCGAATTTCAGCAGAAATTCGGCATCTTTCTTTTTTGCAGAATGTTATAAACCTTGGGAGGAATTTGACAATGAAATTATCCAGAGTGGAGATTATTACAGGAATCTCAAAAATTGAACCGTTGAAAAAGGCACTGGGAAAGTTCCACATCACCGGCATGACAGTATATCAGGTTTTGGGATGTGGTGTGCAGCACGGCACACAGGAATTTGAAGTGGCGGAGAAAAATCAGGAGATTAGCCTGCTGCCCAAAGAAGTGGTTATGATTGTGCTGCCGACAGAAGAGCTGGACGGTCTGCTGGAATTTGTAAAGAAGGAATTGTATACCGGGCACATCGGAGACGGCAAAATATTTGTATCGGATGTCACCAATGTGGTACGGGTTCGTACCGGGGAAGAGGGGATTGATGCCCTGATGTACGGAGAAAAATAAGTGTGTAAAATCCGCTGCAAATTTTCAGAAGATTGAGAAAAGAGTTGAATCGTGATGCAAGAAAAAAAATTAGGCTTGCCCAGCATTGTGGCAACTGGCGTGGGACTGATTATTGCGACAAGCTGTCTGCTTTCCATCGGGCAGGGTGCTTCTGCCATTGGACTGCCGTTTATCATTACCATGGCGATTGCCTGTGCCTTTAATATTCTGACGGCATTTTCTATTTGCGAGCTGAACGCATTGATGCCCAATCTGACCGGCGGCATGGCGCAGTACACCCTGGCATGTTTTGGCCCCTTTGTTTCCATTGTAATTACAGTAGGCGGCTATCTCACATGTCAGACGATTATGGGCAGTTCTGAGGCTGCAATGTTCGGCAACACCCTGAGCAGTGTGCTGACCGGTGTGCCGATTCCCGGTTCTGTTTACTCCGTTGTGTTAATTTTGCTCTTGCTGGGGCTGAATCTGTTCGGAGTAGATATGTTCGCAAAGGTACAAAACATCGTTGCCTACGGACTGATCGGCTCATTGCTGTTCCTCGGCATTATGGGCGCTTTGAAGTTGGGAACGGGTGAAGTTGTGGAACAGCCGGCTGTTCTTTCCTCTAAGCCGGGAGATGTGTTCTCTCTGCTGGGACTGGCCTTCTTTTTGTTCATTGGTGTGGAATTTATCGTTCCAATTTCCGCACAGGTAAAAAATTCGCGAAAAAAGGTACCGCTGGGCATGGTAATCAGCTTGCTGGCAATCCTGGTGATGCAGATTTTTGTTGTCATTGGATTTAGCCATTATACGCCGTGGGATGAACTTCGCGTAAGCACAGTGCCCCATATTTTGTATGGCTCTTTGCTCTACGGCAAAGTGGGTACCGTCTGGATGACTGTGATCTCGCTGCTGGCGGTAATCAGTACGCTGAACACTGCGATGTTTTCCATTGCGCAGATTTGTTCCGGCATGGCGAAAATTCAGCTGCTGCCGTCTGTGTTTATGCGGAAAAACAAGCGCGGAACTCCGTATGTCGGATTGTTTCTGGTTGCGGCCGTAATGATTCTGATCAATGTCACTGGCCTGTCTACCAGCGATCAGCTGACATTCCTGATTCTGACCGGATGCACCTTCTGGATTTTCTCCTACATCATTCTGCACTGCGATGTGCTGATTCTCCGGAAGCGTCTGCCAAGGGCACCGCGTACCTTTAAGCTGCCCCTGGGGCCGGTGATTCCCATTGTGGGCGTTATCGGAAACGCCTTTATGATTTATAACATTGATTCTGATTGGGAAGTCAAGAAGCGGATCTATTTGATCTTTGTGATTACTCTTGCAATTCTGTCCGTTTATGCGGTAATCTGGATTAAATGCGTCATGAAGCGACCCATGTTCCGGGCATACCAGATCAAAGAGGTTATGGCGATGGAATCGGATTTGTATCAGATTAACCATAACCCGGATGTGGCCAAAAAGCTGCACCTGCATGCTAAACCTGAAATTAAGAGTCTCCCGGCAGACGTAAATACCGGAACGCGTCCGGAATCGTAAGCAAACCGCGAACGTTCCAAGCGCACATATCAAAAAGTCGTTTTTCATTGAGTTCCTTATGAAAGACGGCTTTTTTTCTTTTCAAAACAAGAAAAAATGGATTTTTTTCCGTTGGCGCTTGCAATTCCCTTCAAACTGTATTATAATGAAATTCTGCTGAAAAACGTGACAGCAAATGGTATCAAAACGATTTCAGCGCAGAAATTGCAGATGAAGGGGGAAGCAGAGTGGAACCGCTGGTATATATGACACCCAAACAGCCTTTCTTTGTAACTGCTTCAGAATCTTATATCAAATACGTTATGAACCGCTTTGGCATCGTGCATTTTTATCAGTGCCGGACGGGGAAGGAGCCGCGTTATGCGGTTCCGGATGGCTGTGTGGATATGGTTTTTTGCTGCAATCCGTCCCATCCCAGCGCGGATATCTGCGGTACGGTGCTGTCACCGCAGGCGGTGCTTTTGGAATCCGACAGCTGTTATTTTGGCGTGCGTTTTCTGCCGGGATATAACCCGATTCTGGGGACAGCGCATGCGGTTCATGATCTGGTCAACCAGAGAGTGCCATTTTCTGCCCTGATTCAGGACGAATGGATGTTCGAAAATATCTGCGCTACCACTGATTTTGGAAAGCAGATTTCTGCATTTATGCATTCCTATATGAAAATTTACCGCCGGGTTTCGCCCCTGGAGAACAGCAACTTGCTTGTGCTGCATTCTGCCAATCAGCTGTTTCGGACGGCCGGACGTGTTTCGATTGAAAGCCTGGCCGAAGAGACTGGCTATACGCCGCGGTATCTGGATCGCAGCTTTCGGGAAGAAACCGGACTCAGCCCCAAACAGCTGGCAAAGATTGTTCGGTTTCAAACAGCAGTTTCAGCGCTGAATGCTTCCAATGGCCGGAATCTGACGGAAATTGCAATGGATCTGGGGTATTATGATCAGTCTCATTTTGTCCATGATTTCAAGGCATTCACCGGGCTGACACCCAAAAAATATGAGGCGCTGCTCCGTGCAGATGCGTATGATCAAAAGCTGCAAATTCTGCCGGCAAACATTCCGCTTTACGGATGACCGGCAATACCAAAAAAAGAAAGCGTATGAAAAATGGTTTTGCGATAGGATACCATTTTTCATACGCTTTCTTGGTATTTTAGCATCAGTGGAGGGAATGCTCTGTTTTCTGATTTTGATTCTGGTTTAATTTCCGGCGGAGATAGCCTTCTCGGACACCATACTTGCTGACATAGACAGATTCACACTCGGTGAGATCCAGCAGTGCGTCCAGAATGAGAAGTCCTGGATAAATGGGGAACAGCCGATCCGGACAGTTCTGTAAAAGCAGGTTTCTGGCATCTGTATCCCGTTTCCAGAGGGCCTTCTCCAATGTGCGGATCTGCGCCAGTGTAATGACACGTTGTGATTCCGGAAGATCCTGCTGTGCCTGAACCAGTGCCAGCAGTGTTCGCGCTGTTCCGCCGATTCCGCAGAGATGGGGAAAAGCAGGGAGCCGATGCAACTTCCGTTTGCGGAATGTCTTATGAATTTTTCCCAGCATGGCTTCTTTTTCTTTTTGCTTCGGGAAAATTTTTTCCACATAAGCCTGCGCCAGATTCAGAGAGCCGATGGGAAGGCTTTCAATCAAACCAGGGCCGTCATGGGCAAAGGTGACAATTTCCGTGCTGCCGCCGCCAATGTCGAACAGAAGTCCATTTTCCAGGGGCGCTTCGTGCAGTACGCCGTAATAATCCAGGTAAGCCTCGGCCTGTCCGGACAGCACATCTACGGAGAATCCGGTTACCATAAAAATCTGATCCACTGCTTCCTGTGTATTCTGAACATTGCGCAGAGAGGCGGTCGCAAAGACGTATGTTTCTGCAATGCCGTCAAACAGGGCGATCAGTGACCGGCATTGCAGAAGGGTGTCACAGGCTTTCCGGATGCCTTCCGGCTTAAGAAAGCCGTCTGTTACATATCCGGCTAGTCCGATGGTGTATTTTTGTGAAAAAACCGGACTGAAATTGTCCCCGTCTGTGAGGTAAACTGCCAGACGGACAGTGTTGGATCCGATGTCAATGACTGCGTATTTCATGGTGGATTCTCCTGATCTGATAATAAAGCAGGTTTGTTATATTTTATTTTGCTGAACGCAAAGCGGAATGCAGAAAAAACCTGCTGTGTAATTTCTTTGATGCATATTTATTATATAACAAAATATACTATTTATACAAGGGCGGTTCTTCGAAGATGATGTTAAATTCCGGTTAATTATCGAAGATTTATGCGTTAACGAAAAAATAACATATATTTTACATCATTGCGGTGTTGAAAAATATGAAAATCTTTTATAATAGAATCAGAACATGTTGTGCCAAAATCTATGCAGATATGGTCGAAAACGGGTGAATTACCAGATTTTTTCTGTCGCAGACAGAGGAAAATTTTAAGTTTTTATAAATGCAGTACACTGCATAACAAGTGGAGGAATGGATATGAAGTCGAAATGCTATGACAACCGGGAACTTTCCTGGTTAAAATTTAATCAGCGCGTCTTGGAAGAAGCGCAGGATGAACAGAATCCGCTTTGTGAACGGCTTTCTTTTTTGTCTATTTTCCAGAGCAATCTGGATGAATTTTTTATGGTTCGATGCGGCTCCTTGTATGATCAGATGTGTGAGGATCCCCAGTTCCGGGAAAATAAAACCAACATGACCTGCAAGGAACAGCTGACGGCGATTTATGCCAGAGTCCGGGAACTGTTGCGGGAAAAAGACCGCACCTATGACGATCTGCGGGCAGAGCTTAGCATGCAGGGCGTGGATATCGTAGATTTTCACACCATTACACTGGAAGAGGCTGCCTGGTTGGAAGCATATTTCAAGGCAGAAATTGAGCCGCTTCTGTCACCGCAGATTATCGGCAAAAAGCAGCCGTTTCCGTTTTTGCAGAATAAAGCCATCTATGCCGTGGTAGTTCTGGAGAAAAAAGGAACACAGAAGCTGGGAATCGTGCCTTGCAGCAGCGGCGTATTCCCGAAGATTGTCTCATTGCCTACGGGTAAGAATCGTTTTATCCTGGTGGAAGAACTGATTCTCCATTTTGCCCCGGAGATTTTCTCCCGTCACACCATCAAGAGCAAGTCTTTGATTCGCATGGTGCGCAATGCGGATATTGAGCCGGATGAGCGGATTGAAGAAGAAGTGGACTATCGGGAAGCAATGGAACAGCTGATTCGGGAGCGCCGGAAGCTCTGCCCCATTAAGCTGGAGTTCTCCCGTCTGATGGACACTGCCGTCATTCAGACATTGTGCAAGTATCTGAATCTGACAGAGGGTCAGGTATTTTACTCAGAAGCTCCCCTGAACCTCTCTGTATTGTCTGTGGTAAGAGACATGCTGCGGCATAATAAATGCCTTTTCTATCAGCGCCGCGTGCCGCAGAGACCGGCGTGGCGTGACCTGTCTAAGCGCATGATTGAACAGGTGGAGGAACAGGATCGTTTCCTGACTTTTCCCTATGAGAGCATTCGTCCGTTCCTGACCCTGTTAAATGAAGCCGGAAAGGATCCACAGGTTGTTTCTATTAAAATGACATTGTATCGCGTGGCTTCGAACAGCAAGATTGTAGAAGCGCTGATTGAAGCCGCTGAAAACGGAAAAGATGTTGTGGTATTGGTTGAACTCCGCGCACGTTTTGATGAGGAGAACAACATCGAATGGTCTCGTCGCCTGGAAGATGCCGGATGCCGGATCATCTATGGCCTGGATAATCTGAAGGTGCACAGCAAGCTCTGCCTGATCACCAAAAAAGTGGGAACAGAAATCTCCTACATTACACAGGTGGGAACCGGAAACTACAACGAGAAAACCTCTGCCATTTATACAGACTATTCTCTCATGACGGCCAATCACGAAATTGGCCTGGAAGCCAATCGGGTATTTCATGCCCTGTGTCTGGGGCAGACTGTTGAGCATACAGAACACTTGCTGGTTGCACCGAAGTGCCTGCAAAATAAGCTGGCAGACATGATTGATGAACAGACAAACCTGGCATTAAAGGGTGAGCCGGCGTATATCGGAATTAAGATCAACTCGCTGACAGATAAATATTTGATTGAAAAGCTGATTGAAGCTTCAAAGGCTGGCGTAAAAATCGAAATGATCATCCGCGGAATCAGCTGCCTGATTGCCGGTGTGCCGGGAGAGACAGAAAATATCTCTATCCGCAGCATTGTCGGACGCTTTTTGGAGCACACACGAATTTATATTTTCGGTGCTCACGAAAACTGCAAGGTATATATTGCATCTGCGGACTGGATGACGCGTAATACACGGCGGCGCGTGGAAGTTGCTGCACCGATCTATGATGCTTCCATCAAACAGCGGATTCTGGACATGTTTGATGTCATGATGACGGATAATGTAAAGGCACGGGTACAGCAGCCGGACGGCTCCTATATCCGGGAACCTGCAACTGAACCGCAAATCAATGCACAGGAATACTTCTATGAGGCAGCTTATACAGCGCTAGAAGAAACAGCGGAAGCAGAAGAAGTAACAGAAGAATCGCAGAATTGACAAAAATAACCGTTTGTGTTATACTATAAGAAACGCTGGTGCGGCATGCCGAAAGGTGTTGCTGCACTTTTTTATAAGGTGGTCGATAGAAATGGAACATGTAACAAAAGCAAGGACGCTGTTTCAAAAGGGATATAATTGTGCACAGTCAGTGGCAGGAGCATTTCACGAAGAAATGGGGGTATCGCTGGAAACTGCGGTGCGTATGGCTTCTGCCTTTGGCGGCGGAATGGGTGGTCAGAGGGAAACCTGTGGTGCAGTGACAGGAATGTATCTGGTTCTGGGGATGCTGGACGGTTACGATAATCCTTCCGAATATGATGGAAAAAAAGCGTTGTATGCACAGGTACGGGAGTTGACTGAAAAATTCCGGCAGGTGCACCAGACTGTTTGCTGCCGGGAACTGTTGCGGGATCTTCCCGGAAAACTGAAACAGGATCCGCTGCCACGGACAGAAGCATATTATAGGGTGCGTCCGTGTGTACGTTTTGTAGAGACAGCAGCTTCTATTTTAGACGAATGGTTGGAAGAAAGGAATGTTCCGGTATTATGACATCTTATTTTGGCGATGTGTTACAACAATATATGCAGCAAAACAGCCTGCGTTCCGTTGATTTTTGTACGCTGCTGCGAATCAGCAAATCCTATTTCAGTAAAATTAAAAATGGCACGGCAATTCCACAGGACTTTGCAATGATTACGGAAATGGCAGATATTTTACAGCTGAATCCGGAGGAAACCGAGCATTTTTTTACCGCCTATAAAGTTTCCCGGTTTGGCCCCAATTATCAGCGGATTGAATCGGCGATTCAGGTGCTGTCACAGGCGGCCATGTTTCCGGAAAGTGCCATAACGGAACCGGAAATGCTGCCGCAAAACGGAAAAATGATACAAGGAAAAGAATTTGTTTTGCAGGCAGTTCGGTTTGTGCTGCAAGGGCAGCAGGACACTGAGAGAATCGACTTGCAGTTGCAGCCAAATGATGCAGACCTGGTACGTACTGTGCAGAACTGTATTATGAAATTGCCGGAGCAGGTGGTTTGCAACTGGCAGCTATTTCTGCATCAGCGTCTGAAAAGCATGGTATATGCTGAAAATCTGGAACTGTTGTCCTACAGCATGCCGCTTCTGCTCACATGTCGCATGCATGTTCGATACCAATATGCGAAGCTGGACGAATTCTTTTTGCATCAACGATTTCCGTTTCTCATCTGGAATGGACAAAAGCTGCTGCTCATGACCAAAGACTGCATGACCGGAATGTATTTTGACGATCCGGAGACAGTGCAGTTTTATGCAGGGGCAATGCAGAAATCATTTGAAAAATCAAAGTCATTTTGCAGTATGTATCAGGATTTGTCTGTATTTTTTCGGGATACGGCACTGGGAAAATTTACAGCATCTGCCTGCCGCAACGCGGATTTGTACGTGGTGGAAAAGAATCCCTGCATCTCTTCTGGTTTTGAGATTGAAGAAATGCGGCAGCACATTGTAGATGACATGCCAGGAAAAGTGGCGAGTCAGTACTACGCAATGCTGCTGAAAATCATTCAGAATACCGCGTCCCAGCATATGTTTTTTACAGAGGATGGCATGCGGGAATTGATGGAAATTGAGGAATACTATGAATTTCTGCCGGGAATCACAAAGTCGATTCAAAAACCGATTCGCTACCGAATTTTGCAAAATGTTATTGGAATGGCGCAGAAAAGCGACTATATGCAGTACCATATGATACACCATTCACTCTTGTCATTCCGCACATTGACCTTGATGAATATCTGGAGTGACGGGAAAGTGCTTCTGGTATTCCATCTGGAGCAGGAAAATCGTTTTATGATCCTGGTTATGCGGGAAAAGAGCATTGCCTCGGCACTCATTGCCTATTTTCGGTATCTGCGAGAAAGCGGTATCGCACTGGGAAAGGAAGAATCTCTCCGCAAAATGCAGGAAATCTTTACACAGTTTGCAGACCCAAAATATCGATAAAACGCAGGTTTCACATGTGCGTTTGATTCCACAAGAAAAACACCGGAGCCGATTGCCCTTTTTGCAAAAGAAAATCGATTCCGGTATTTTGATAGATATCTGTTTAAGAATCTGTCTTCATAAGACACGTGTATACGCTTGTGAAGACAGGTTCTAAAGTTCAATTGCTGCAGAAGATATGGTGTGAAAATGCAGCTGATCGGCGTAGATTTCGCCCAATTTTTGCAGCTGTTCCAGAGGCGTTCCGGAAGAAATGCCGGACTTGGAGAGAAGCTGCTGCAAAACTGGAGGGACTGGCTGTTCCTTTTCGGCAGCAGGGACGAATTCTCCCGGAAGATAAAATGGCGTATAGGTACCAATACAGGGGATTCCGATGGCGTAGTTTTCCAGCACGCCAATTGTACCTTGTACAAGTCCGCACAAATGGCCGTATTTCAGATAGCCAATGGAAACGGTTTTATCTGCGCGGACGCAAAGCCCTTCTCCGGTGTCACCGTTCATGCCGCTGTTGATATCCACGCTGATGGTATACGCGGCGGATTGGTTGATTTGTTCCACCCATTTGTGCAGATCCGGGCGAAGCTCTCCCTGAAAGCCGGTGCCCAGGAGACAGTCTACCAGGATATCTGTCTGAGAAAAATCCATTTCAGTCATGATGGGAATGCTTAATTCCCGGCACTTTTCCAGATAAAACGCGCCGTCCGGCGAAAGCTTCGGACTTGTGCGCACAATGCGGCAGGAGATTCCGGCGCGGTGCAGGAGAAGCGCCAGAACGTAGCCATCTCCGGCATTGTTTCCGCTTCCGGCAACGATATCGATTTTTCCACGCCAGTCGCAGCTGTGAAAGATGCCCAGTCCGGCACGGTACATCAGCAGCTTGCTGTCCGTTCCGCCAGCAATTTCTGCGGCATCACTGGTGCGCATAGTGGAAACGGATATGATTTTTTCCATAGAAGTGACTCCTTTCCAAAATTCTAATTGTGACAGGCTTCAATTTTTCAAAAAAGAGCAATACTGCCGCACCCGGAAGCATTGCTCTTTTCATTTTTATAGGAACACAAAATTTACTGCAAACCTGCCAGTGTTGCAAACTGTGTTTTCAGTGCCGGATAAATCTGGCGGTACAGCTGGTAATAGGACTCATACGCCGGAACATTTTCTGCCTGCGGTGTCTGTGTCTTATCCGTTTTTACGATTGCGCTGCATGCTTCCGGAACGCTGCTGTAAATGCCGGCGCCCACAGAAGCCAGAATTGCAACACCCAGAGACGGGCCTTCTTTAGAAGCCACTGTTTTTACCGGACAGTTGTACAGATCGGCCAGCATGCTTCTCCAGAGGGGAGAAGTGCCGCCGCCGCCGCATGCCATCATATCATCTACAGAAATGCCCATTTCCCGGAACACTTCTACACAATCCCGCAGGGAGTAAGTAACCCCTTCCATTACAGCGCGGAGCATGTCACGTTTGGTGTGCATGGCAGACAGGCCAAAGAAAACACCCCGTGCATTGGGATCCAGATGGGGTGTCCGTTCGCCCATGAGGTACGGCAGGTAGAGGAGACGATTTGCGCCTACCGGAACCTGCTCGGCTTCCTTGTCCATGAGGTAGTATTCATCCACGCCCATGAGGGAAGCAGTCTGTTTTTCTGCGGCGCAGAACTGATCCCGGAACCATTTCAGGGACAGCCCTGCGCCCTGTGTAACGCCCATAACGTGCCAGCTGTTCGGAACCGCTGCACAGCAGGTGTGGACTCTGCCCAGCTTATCCATTGCCATAGAAGAGGTGTGGGCGAATACAACGCCGGAAGTACCAATGGTGGTAAACGCCTTTCCGTCCTGGACAACGCCGGTACCTACCGCAGCAGCAGCATTGTCTCCGGCACCGCCGACAACAACAATGCCTTCACACAGTCCCAGGGTGTCCGCCATTTCCCGTGTCAGAGTTCCGGTGACTTCACAGGATTCGTATACTTTGCCCAGGAGGGACTTGTCGATCTGGAGCAGGTGCAGCAGCTCATCCGACCAGCAGCGGTTTGCAATGTCCAGCAGCTGCATGCCGGAAGCGTCAGAAACCTCGGTTGCATATTCGCCGGTGAGAATCAGACGCAGATAATCCTTCGGCAGGAGAATGTGCCGGCATTTTTCATAAACATCCGGTTCATTGTTCCGCACCCACAGAATTTTTGCAGCAGTCCAGCCGGTCAGGGCGGGATTTGCGGTGATTTCCATGAGCTTTTCCCGGCCGACAACCCGGTTCATCTCGTCCACTTCCGCAGCGGTTCGCTGGTCGCACCAGATGATGGATTTCCGGAGCACCTGGTTGTTCTGATCCAGCATCACAAGGCCGTGCATTTGTCCGGAAATGCCGATGCCCTTGATCTCTTCCTTGGGTACGCCGCTTTTGCACACCACGGTCTGAATGGTCTGGATCATGGCATTTTTCCAGTCTGTCGGATCCTGTTCTGCATAGCCGTTTTTCGGCTGATACATGGGGTATTCTACTGTGGCACTTGCCATTACTGTGCCATCTTCCTGAAAAAGTACGGTTTTGGTACCGCTCGTACCGCAGTCAACGCCAATTACATAAGCCATAATGGTTTTGCTCCTTTCTGGAATGCATTCTTTTGACAGAAAACAGTCTGTCTTGCTTGTTTTATTTTAACAAAAAACGTGCTTTTTGTCAAGCATGCCGATGTGGGGATCGTATACTTTCCGCGGCAGGGAAAGATACGATTTTGATAGTGTCCGCCTGACTGGATTTCTGTTAAAATGAGAACTGCCATGCCGCGTAAAACGGCACAGCAGTTCAGTTTTTCTATCTCTATTTATTTCAGGAACTATGCCGCCGGAAGCGTCAGCGCTGCACAGTCCTTATGTTTTGTTCTCTTTGTCTTTTGTCTCTGCTTTTTATTCCTGAGAGCTTTTTACTCCGCGTTTTCCGGCAGAGTATCAATCTTATGCGTTAGGAAGCGAAGGAGTGATACCGTATCATGCGTATTGATGCCGCCGTCACCATTGCAGTCCGCGGTCAGCGTATCAATCATGACACTTCCGTTGACATACTTACTCAACAGAATCACATCAGGCAGGTCAATTTTGTTATCCCGATTGATATCACCGATGAGGTATTCATCTTCAATATAATTGACAGGGTACATCTTTCTGACATAATCTTCATCACGTGAAGGTTCAAAGTTTTGGTTCCAATACTGGATAAATTCTTCATAAGCATCTGCAAAACTGGAATCTTTATAGCAATATACGTGATATCCTTTGAGGAAGGCTGACATGTTCACTGCGTTTTCTGCGGTAATTGCAGATACTTCACAGTCTTTCTCAACAATGGTGAACCGTTCTGGCATAGACTGCCCTACGGGTGCAATGCCGCCTGTTCCATGGAAGCTTAATATTCTTGATTTGTAATCAAAGCTCCAGTCCAATCCATATACATTTGTTCCGGATGAGGGATACATCGGGTTCTTTGCCACACCAAGTGAAATATATTCTAGGTTAGAATAACTGCCGCTTGCAATTGGGCCGCAGGCATATTCATAGAACCAAGAACCATCCCATCCATAGAATGTTACTTTTTCAAGTGGCGAAGTACCCATGATAGAAAGACCGTCGAAGGCAGTAACGCTTTCGGGCACTGTGACTGTGCAATATGCTGCACTCTGAAAGAAGTCCTTCGTTAAGGAACCGATATCTGTAATACCTTCCTCGAAAACAATGTGTTCAATGGGGTATTGAGACATTTCTTCATTATAGTACCATTCCGGATGTGGCCAATTTTCAATGTCAGTTGGATTGAAGGTAGGCTCGTAATAGTGCATCATAGCACCAGTTCCGGAAAAGGTCATCGTAGCAGTAGAAGGGTCAAATGTCCAGGTTACATTGTCTCCCTCTGCGCCGCAGGTTCCGGAAAAGGTATTCTGGTTTTGTGTGGTAGAAGTGGCGATGTCTGGTGCTTCTTCGGCGAATGCCGGCTTTGCTTGCAGGAAGGACATAGAGCCTAAAAGGCAGGTCAATACTGTAATATAACACCATAGTTTTTTCATAATGAATCACCTCATTTAAAAAGTTAGAGCGTAACTTGTCCGGATGCTACCTTCTGATACATTTTTACATCATTATCATTCAGTATGCCGTCACGGTTGATGTCTGCTGATAGCTTAGCAAGTTCAATTGCAGTTTCCTCTCCAATATCATCAAATCCAAAGAGCAGTTTTTGATTTGCTACTTTTTCAGTTTCGCCACGTTGCAAGCAAGCCATATAGGTTGCTATTGCTTGAAAATCTTGGCTATCGACTGTACCGTCATGATTTAAGTCAGCGTATACATAGGTTTCATGAGTGATAACACATCTTGTTGATCCATACATATAACTGAATCCAATCTCATTATAAAGCTGGGCTTCTGACTTAATGTTGCTCGTGAAATTTACATAGATTGTACCAAATGCCTTAGGAGTGGTGCAATTGGGATAGGACTTCAAATTTGAAAATGTTGCATCGATGTATTGTACGCTTGTATCTTCCTCGCCATATTCATCTGTATCATAGTACGGGTCGGATAAACTATAATTTCCTGTATAACCGCCATATGTAAGTGAAGAACTTAGTCCACTGAAATCTGTAATCATATCTACATTTCCAGATAGTGTAATTACAGGCTTTCCTTTCGCATACATGGGATTGGATGCAATGAATGCAACATAATGTGGGTATTTTTTAATTAGATTTCCGCTGTAATAGGAATTGCCAGAATTCGTTGCTAATGAAGCCGGCTGGTTTTCAAAATCAGCCATTATGGAAGCAGTTTCATCAATCGAATAACCGATGTTTAAAAAATACTCTGCCAGCATTTGACTATCATCAGTTGCATAAGATGATACAAACTGTTCCTTTTCGATTTCTTCATATTCCGAAGCGAATGCCGGGATGGTTGTAGCAGTCATAGCTGCTGTCATTGCCAGTGCAGAGATACCTGCAATTGTTTTTCTCATAATCGATTTCATAAGTTTGTTTTCCTTTTAAAAGTTATTTTTGGAACGGTTTTTTTGCTTGCGTATGGTCTGTTTGATTTGCCTCACCTCCCTTCTGGAATGTCAATTTTCACCCCCTTTCTTTTTCTGCCTCTATTATAGCACAAAAAACGCCGCTGTGCGGGAAAATGGCGCGAACGTAGAGATTTTTGGCGTGAGCGTAGACTTTGGAAATTGTATCCATTTCGAAATCCTAATCTTAGAGTGAAATCAATATAATATAGGTTAAACTATCATAATAAATATTTCAACCAGATGCAAAATAGAAATGAAAAAGTTTGGGAAAATGGCGCATTTTTTCTGCTTTTTTTGGGGAAAAAGGCAGCCGCATGATCTTGCATTCCGGACAAAAATATGCTATAATACAATCAGGCCGCCGCCCATAGAGCTGCGGCAATTTCAAAGAAACGGAGTGCGAATGAACATGAAATATTCTTACACACCGCATGGTGTCTGTTCCCGTGCCATTCAGCTGGACGTAGAAGACGGCGTTGTCAATCAGGTACAATTTATCGGCGGATGCAGCGGAAATACACAAGGCATTGCTGCCCTGGTGCAGGGAATGCCGCTGGATGAAGTGGTAAAGCGTCTGGAGGGCATCCGTTGCGGAAGCCGTCCGACTTCATGTCCGGATCAGCTGGCAAAGGCGCTGAAAAAAATCGCGGAGGAACAGTAATTTTTTATCCCAATGCAAAAAACGGGACAAGGTTTTTCGAAAGAACCTTGTCCCGTTTTGCAGTTATATTCGTCTATGAAATCCACCATTCCGGCGTAATATCGCCCAGCCTGACCACACGCCCGGTGGCGTAGTCCATCATGATTTCGATGTCCTTGTACTTGCCGTTTGGCATCAGCTGTACCATGAGTTCCCGGCAAGCGCCGCAGGGTGCTCCGCCGGAACCGTCCGGCAGAATACACAGCACCTTGTCAATTTCCTGTTCACCGTTGGTGATCATGTTGAAAATGGCGTTCCGTTCCGCACAAATCCCCAGCGTGGAGCAGGTATCAATGCATACGCCGGTGTAGATCTTGCCGGATTTGGATAAAATCGCCGCCGCAACACCGCCGGCAAGCACGTAGTCGGAAATTTGCCGCTCGTGCTGTACCGCTTTGGCAGCGGCGTAGAGTTTTGCCCAGATCTTGTCCATGGGGAATGCCTCCTTGTGTACGAAATGATCACCCAATCCATCGAACAATTACTCCCGATACCCAATACCAAAAACTTCTTTTTCTTGGTTTACATAGAGAATGATTGGACCGAGCAGACTATCTTCCGTTGTAGAAAAGGTGACTGCATAATAAGGACCGGTTCCCGGTTCCTCTGCCAATGCGGCATAGATGTTTTCTGACGGCGGCTCTTTCATCTCCTGAACATCCGGTGTGTCTATGTCGATGATGCTCGCCAGAGTTTCATCAGTTTCGTTGTTCTGCAAAAATTTCTGGCAGATGTGCGTGATGTCGGAATGCACATTTTCAGAAACAGATGTTTCCACGGCACTGCCTGTTTCATTTGCGATTTTGGACGAATTCGTTTCGTTGCTGCTGCACGCTGCCAGAGAAACCAGCAGGAATGCTGCAAGTGTCAGTGTAAATGCCTTTCTTTTCATAATAACACCTCTGTGGTTGTTTTGGGTTTGGTTTTATGGCAATACCGCACAAAGATTGTGCGACAGATGCGTCGTCAAATTTTTCGTCAGATGAAACAAAAAGCGGAGTGAATACTTGCTGTATTCACGAGCATTTTTGTGAAATATGACGGAAAATTTGCAAGCAGATGGCGTGCAAAGTCGCCAGACGCTCTTTGTGCGGTATTGCCTTATATTTCAATGTGCTTTTCCCAGTGCACTTCTCACCCCAGCAGCGACCGGTACAGTTCCACATACTTCTCCGCCGAAACATTCCAGCTGTAGTCACACTTCATGGCGTGGCGCACCAGAGCATTCCACTTCCGCTTGTCTGTAAAGTAAGCGCCGGCGCGCTTTACTGCGTCCAGCATGTCAAAAGCGTCATAGGTTTTGAAGGTAAAGCCGTTGCCGTTCTTTCCGCCTGCGTCAAAGACGGAATCCTTCAGGCCGCCGGTTTCCCGTACAATCGGGATAGTGCCATACCGCATGGCAACCATTTGCGCCAGTCCACACGGTTCGTTTTGTGACGGCATCAGGAACATGTCTGCGCCGCCGTAAATGCGCCGCGCCATAGCCGGTACAAATCCCAGTGTAACGTGTACCTGTTCCGGATATTCCGCCTGCATTTCCCGGAAGAAATCCTCATACAGCTTTTCGCCGCTGCCCAGAATGACGAACCGGCATCCCAGTTTCAACATTTCCTGGAATGTCTGTTGAATCAGCTGAATGCCCTTATGTGCCACAAAACGGGTGACAATTCCGATCACCGGTTTGTCAGAATCCGTAAGGCCGCACTCATGCAGCAGGGCGGCGCGGCATTCTTTTTTCCCGGTCATCTTTGCAGCGGAATAATTCTTCTTCAAATTAGGATCCGTTTCCGGATTATATCCCGTCACATCAATACCGTTGAGAATTCCCACAATGCCGTCCTGCCGCCGCACCAGCGCACGATCCATGCCATAGGAATACCACGGATCCAATACCTCTTTGGCATAGGTCGGGCTTACTGTGGTAATGCGGTCTGCCGTTTCAATGGCACCCTTCATCAGATTCACCATGCCGTCAAATTCCAAAAGGTTGGTGTGATAGGTGGGGATACCCATCAGTTCGGTTACTACTTCCTTGCCGTAAACGCCCTGATACTGGATATTGTGAATGGTATAGATGATGCGGATATTTTCAAATTCCTGGTGATACTGGTATAAAACGCGGTAAAAGACCGGAACCATTGCCGTTTGCCAGTCATTGCAGTGAATGATGTCCGGTTTCCAGTTCAGTGCCGGGAGAATTTCTAGGATCGCACGGCTGAAAAAGACAAATCGTTCGCAATCGTCATAGAACCCGTACATGCCGTCCCGCATAAAGTAATACGGATTGTCCAGCAAATAATAGGTGACGTTCCCTACCTGTATGGTATAGATGCCGCAGTACTGTTTCCGCCAGCCTACTTCTACGGTAATATCCTTTAAGAATGTCATTTGGTTTCGGATTTCCGGTTTAACGCTGCGGTACAGTGGCATAACAACACGGCAGTCCAGCGTTTCATTTTGACTGAGTGCACTTGGCAGGGAACCGGCCACATCTGCCAGTCCGCCGGATGCAGCAAAAGGGAGCGCTTCGCTGGCGGCAAAAAGTATCTTCATAGGTATCATTTCCTTTCTACAAAAAACTGCCGCAAAAAGCCTTGGTTCCTGATTGAACAATCAGCGTCATGACGGCTTTCTGCGGCAGCATATTCAGAAACGTAATTTTCTGAATGCACAGAATCTCCAGAACGGTTTCTGTCAAACGAAACACATTCTGACATGCAAAAATGGGATATGGAATTATTCCTGCACACTTTTGCGTGTTTTTCAAGAAAGCATGCAGCAAGCAAAATGCTTATGAAAAGATGCTGCACACGCTTTTTAGATCTTTGCTTTTTTTCCGAGGTAGAGGGGATATTCCGAAGAACCGGTGAGAACACGATTCTCTGAAATGGTAACATTTTTGTCTGCAACAATGGAGTCGATGCTGCATCCGTCTGCGATTTCTGTTCCCTGCATCAGTACGCAGTTGCGAATCACTGCATTTTTTCCGATTTTTACGCCGCGGAACAGTACACAGTTTTCAACTGTACCTTCAATCATGCATCCGTCTGCCACAAGAGAATTTTTTACATTGGATTCCAGACCGTATTTTACCGGTGCATTGTCACCAACCTTGGTGTAAATCGGTGCTTCCCGATTGAAGATGCTGTCGCGCTTCTTGGCATCCAGCAACGCCAGATTTGCCTTGTAATAAGCTTCTAGGCTGTCGATCTTAAAGAAGCTGCCCTTGTGCTCATATGCCTTGAAAACAAATTCGTCTTTTCTTGCCTGGAGCACGTCGCGGATCAGGCTCTTCTGATTCTTGCTGATGGCTTCCAGCACAATTTGCTTCAAGAAGTCTGTGTTCATAATGAACATATCCAGAGAAATGTTGCACTCGCCAGACATCATAGGATTGGTCAGTACTTCCTTGATGGTGTTGTCCTCATCGATTTGCAGAATGCAGCCGTTTGTGCTCTTGTCCCGGTTGTAGAGCCCCTTTGCGTAAATCACGGTGATATCTGCCTCGCTGTTCTGGTGCTGTGCCAGTGCATCAGAAAAATCAATTGTTGTGATAACATCGCAGTTTGCCAGAACCACATATTTTGCCTTGGTGTGTTCCACAAAGCTCCAGATGTTGCGCAGCGCTTCCAGACGACCCTGATAAGTACCGCCGCCAGCCTGGCTGAACGGAGGGAGCAGGTGCAGACCGCCTTTTTTTCTGGCAAGATCCCATTCACGGCCGGAACCCAGGTGATCCAGGAGGGAGCCATAGTTGGACTTTGTAATGACACCGACTTCAGAGATGCCGGAATTTACCATGTTGGAAAGCGGAAAGTCTACCGTGCGGTACCGCCCACCGTAGGGGATGGAACCCATTGTGCGCAGCTTTGTCAGATCGATTACTGCGGAATCGTTAATGCTTGCAAAAATTAAACCCAGTACGTTTTGATTGATACTCATTGTTCGCCACCGCCTTTACAGATTTTCGGAAATAATTTCTTTCGGAAGAACGCGCTTTCCGGAAGAAACGGTAATGTTGTGTCCGAGCACCGCGATGCCCCAGTCATCCCGGTTCGGCACCATTTCCGGACTCATGCCAATAACAGCATCCGGCTCAATGACACAGTCTTCTCCGATGATGGCGTATTCTACAACGGCGCCCTTTTTGATGGTGGTTCCCGGCATAACAATGCTGTACTTGACGGATGCACCTTCTTCAATCGTAACGCCGGAAGAAATGATGGAAAAGTCTACAGTACCATCTACAACGCTTCCTTCGGTGATCATGGAGTTTTCAACATGCGCGTTTGCGCCGATGTACTGCGGCGGCATATTGTTGTGACGGGAATAAACCTTCCAGTCCGGATCGTAGAGATCCAGCGGCACATTCGGACTCAGCAGATCCATGTTGGCTTCCCACAGACTGTCCAGTGTACCAACGTCCTTCCAGTAGCCTTCAAATTCATAGGCGAACAGACGCTCATTATTGGCCAGCATTGCCGGAATAATGTCCTTTCCGAAGTCCTTGGATCCGGTGTTTGCCATTTCGTTTTCGATCAGGTACTTTTTCAGCTTGCTCCAGGTGAAGACATAGATACCCATGGAAGCCAGCGTTGATTTCGGTTCCTTCGGCTTTTCGGTAAAGTCAACGATCCGGCCTTCGGCATCACAAGTCATGATACCGAAACGGGATGCCTCAGAACGCGGCACATCGATAACGGCAATGGTGCTGTCTGCCTGGTTTGCAATGTGGTAATCCAACATTTTGGAGTAGTCCATTTTATAGATATGGTCGCCGCCCAGAACAATGACATATTCCGGATCATAGCGTTCAATAAATGCAATATTCTGATAGATTGCGTTTGCAGTGCCTTCGTACCAGGAAGCTCCTGCTGCGGTCTGATACGGCGGCAAAACATGAACACCGCCGTGCATTTTATCCAGATCCCACGGCTGGCCATTTCCGATATATTCATTCAGTACCATAGGCTGATACTGTGTCAGAACACCGACTGTATCGATTCCGGAATTGATACAGTTGGAAAGCGGAAAGTCAATAAAGCGATTTTTTCCGCCGTAGGGGATCGCAGGTTTTGCCACTTTTTGTGTCAGTGCGTACAGACGGCTTCCTTGTCCGCCGGCCAATAGCATGGCAACGCATTTTTTCTTGATCTTCATGATATTCCTCCTAAATAAAATCATCTTGCGTCTGAGAATGCAGGCGCTAATATCATATCAAAAATAGGGTAATCTGAAAGGAAAACCAGGCGTTTACAGATCCGCTGCGGCAGAAGCCGTCTTTTTCGCAGGTGCCTTTTTCCTGGGCGCTGCCGGCGCTTTGGCAGCAGCAGTTTTGCGGGATGTCCGTTTTCTGGGCGGTGTGTACTGCAAATAAATCACAGAAAGCGGTGCCAGCGTCATTGAAATACATTGTTCAAATCCGTGCATGCCGATGGGGAGTGTTTTCAGCCGTTTTTCCGTCAAACCGCTTCCACCGTAGTCGGCGCTGTCGGTGTTGAAAACCAATTTATAAGTACCTTCCTTGGGTACGCCGATTTTATAATCATTCCGCTGTACCGGGCAGAAGTTGCAGACTGCAATAATTTCCTGCTCATCGTCATCGATCCGCCGGAATGCAATCACGCTTTGCTGATAGTCATCGTGTGAAATCCAGCTGAATCCCTGCCAGGAATCGTCATCCTGCCACAGCGGCGAATGCTCCAGATAGAAGCGGTTGAGATCCTGCGAGAATTGTTCCATTTGCTTGTGCTCCGGCTGTTCCAGCAGATTCCAGTCCAGTTCTGTCTGATAATTCCATTCGTTTTTCTGTGCAAATTCCTGTCCCATAAAGAGCAGTTTCTTTCCGGGGTGTGCCATCATATAGCCTAAGAATGCACGATAGGATGCAAACTTTTCTGCCTCTGTCTGACCGCTCATTTTTTCCAGCATAGAGCCTTTTCCGTAGACAATTTCGTCATGCGAAATCGGCAGGATATAATTCTCAGAGAAGCAGTAGAAGAACGAAAACGTCAGCTTATCGTGATTGAATGCCCGATAAATCGGATCCAGCGAAATATAGCTGAGCATATCGTTCATCCAGCCCATATTCCACTTGAAGTTAAATCCAAGTCCGCCGATATCCGTTGGCTTGGTAACCAGCGGCCATGCAGTGGATTCTTCTGCAATCATTAAAATATCCGGATTCCGGGAAAAGGCAGCTTCGTTCAGGTGACGCAAAAAGTCAACGGCTTCCAGATTTTCATGTCCGCCATATGCATTGGGTCGCCACTCACCGTCTCTTCGGTCATAATCCAGATAGAGCATAGATGCCACAGCATCTACCCGGAGGCCGTCAATGTGAAAATCCTCCAGCCAGCAGCAGGCGCTGGAAATCAGGAAGGAGCATACCTCACCTTTTCCGTAGTCAAAAACACGGGTGCCCCATCCCTTGTGTTCCATTTTTAAGGGATCTGCGTATTCATAACAGTAGGAGCCGTCAAACTCACATAATCCCATAGGATCCTTCGGAAAATGCGCCGGAACCCAGTCCAGAATAACACCAATGCCTGCCTGATGGAACAGATCCACCATTTTGCGGAAGTCATCCGGCGTGCCGTGTCGGGAGGTGGGCGCGAAGTATCCGGTTACCTGATAGCCCCAGGAGCCGTCATAGGGATACTCTGTCAGAGGCATAAACTCAATGTGTGTGTAAGACATTTTTTTCAGATAGGGGATAATCTCTTCCGCAAATCCGATGTAGCTGGGAAATTCTTCCTCAGGCTTGTGCTTCCAGGAAGAAATATTTGCCTCATAAATGTTCATGGGGCTTTTGTAGGGATTGTGCTTTTTCTTTTCTAAGCGCCACGCACTGTCTTCCCACTGATAGCTGCTCTCAAACAGCTTGGAAGCAGTACCTGGTCGGCGCTCATAGTGGGCGGCATAAGGATCTGCTTTGTCCAGAATGCGGCCGTCTTCGGTTTCAATGCTGTATTTATAACTGTCAAACTGTTTGAGACGGGGAATTTCTGCTTCCCATACAGTGTCAGAGATTTTTTTCATAGGATTGCAGCTGCGATCCCACTGGTTAAAAGTACCGATGACAGAGACACTTTTCGCTCTGGGTGCCCAGACACGAAAACGGTAGAAATGGCCGCGTCCCCGCCGGAATGCATGTGCTCCGAAAAATTGGTGTGCTTCAAAATTTTTGCCCTGATGAAATAGATAAAGAGGAAAATCATTTGCGCTGTTTTTTTGCGCTGAAAGCATAAATATACCCTCCTTCGCCAATATGTCCTTTTGCTGCTGCGAGCAGTTCTGGCATCCTGCAAAAATGACAGGAAAGCAGAACAAGCATTTCATATTCACGACTTGTCGGAATATGAAATGTACGCTGAAATTTTTGTTGTATCAATTGCATCATATGACCGAACTGTCAGGAAAAAATGGATTTTCCTGTATTTGGTACAATGTTGCTCGGTAAATGTTGTTTTTGTTTTCTATTCATATTTTAACATAAAAAGGAATGCAATGCAAGTTATTTTTGTATTTAGTAGAAATTTTCATAGAAACAGACAGTTTTTATGCACATATTTGTGCAATATATACAAATGTAAAAAATTCAATTCCGGGAATCATGTCCTTTATGACGGAAGCAGTCTGGCAGCGCATACGGTAACATCGTCCCGCTGGCTGCCGCCTGCAAAAATTGCGGCCTTTTCGCACACTTCTTTTACAATCTGTTCCAGATCGCTGGTGCTTTCCAGCAGCTGACGAATAAAGGGGTAAGCGTCCTCACTGACGCCGTCTGTCAGCATTAAAATAATATCGTCCGGACAGAGCGTGACCCGGCGGACAGCCGATTCTCCCTCCGGTTCCAGCCCCAGCGGAAAGGTCTGGGCGCTGATTCTGGAAACCTTTCCGGCATGGCGAATCAGCGTAGCCGCCGCACCGGATTTTAAGATGGTCAGTTCTCCGGCATCCAGATCAAATTGCGCAACATCCAGGGTGGCGAAAGATTCTTCTGGTGATTTGGTCAGCAAAATGCCGTTCATCATCCGGACTGCTGCTGTCCCGGAGATGCCGCCGGTGAGAAACTTTCGGAACAGTTCTGTTGTCATACGGGATTCCACAGCGGCATGCTTTCCTGTTCCCATGCCGTCAGACAGCACCAGACAGGGATTTCCTGTGCTGTCTGTAAAGGAAACCGCAGTGTCGCCGGAAAGGGATTCCTGCTGTGCGTGCCGTGCCGAAATATACTGTTCCAGACGATATCGCGGACGCTGGCAGAGACGATACCGCATGGAATCCCCGCTGGACAGTGGATCCAGTTCTTCCAGAGTCAGATTCAGTGCTTCTGACAGAATGTGCCGGATTGTAGGTATGCAGCCGTCCAGGCTGTGCTTCTCGCAGCAAATTTCAATCATCATCCGGTCTGCCTCAGTGTAGTATACTGCTGCACAGTCGCAGGGATAACCGTATCGAAGCAGGCGACGATGCACCGTTTCGCTGAGTTCGTTGCTGTACCGGACATAAAGATGGCTTCCGGCGGCGGTCAGCAGCTCTTCTGCTGCGGCCAGCTGTTCCAGAAGAACAGTGCGGCTTTCTGCGGTGCGTGCCGCCAGGAATTTGGTTTTGCGCCGTTCTGCGGCCTGATGGGAAAAGAGTGCACGCAGACGATCTGTCCGGCTGCAGCACGACAGTTCCTCCGGAATCGGCGGAAGTGTGGCAGCGGTATGCATTTCCATTTTTCGAAATCCGGATAATGTTTTCTCGTAGTCGGATTCCCAGCAGCGCAGCTTGCTGCGACAGGAGCCGCAGACTGTTTCGCAGACTTCCCGTGTGATATCATGTACAGGCTCTTCCTGGGGCAGAAGGGATGCGATGGCGTGCGTGTCCTCCCGTACTGTATGTAATGCGTCTGCCATATAGCGGAGCCGGGCCGATGCCGGCGCAAGGGGATCACTTCGATCCGGAAGATCGGTGTCCAGCCACTTTTCCAGCTGTGCCGCGTCCAAAAATAAAAATGCCACACTGCCGAGAAACAGATTGCACACAGTGGAAACAGTAAAGAGACTGGAACCGAAGGTGATCAGTCCCATGACAGAGAACAGAAAAAACGCAGCGGTAAAGGCATAACGGTTTCGCTTCGCCAGATAGCCTGCCAGAAGGCCGCCTGCCGGCAGAATTAACAGGGGCATGCCGGCTTCCGGCGCGCCCAGAACCGCACCGCATACGGTAAGCGCGCCACATATCACACCGCCGGCGCATTTGTATTTCCGTGCGCCCAGAAGCGTCAGCGCCGTGCTCACCATGCATCCGGCATTCATGGCAGGGATGCTGTAGCAGGAAAGCGCAGCAACCATAAGAATCAGCACAACGGCAGCAGCGCAGCCGTCAGCAGAGCGAAGGGGGATCTTTCCGGTGGTGCGTATGCTGGAAAAAACAGCGTGCATAAAATAAGACGCGCATCCTGTTAATCCGGCCGTCATGGTGTAGCCGATGACAGCCGCACCGCTGGCATGAAACAGGAGAGAAACGGCCAGCCCGGAAAGAAAGACGCACAATCCGGTGCTGGCTGCCATGCCGCCGGCTGTTTTGGGCGGACGTTTCAGCATGCGGAGACTGGTGACAACCACCAGGGCGAACAAGAGGGGCAGATTGTCCAGCATAGTGCCGGAAATCAGGTAAGAGAGAATGCTTCCGATTAAAACGGAAGCGGCACCAGTAGAGCCAAGATTGGCAGCGACAGCAATGGGGAGCGGCGAGGTCATTGCGCCGACATAGGTGCCTGCCAGCAGGAGTCCGGCAAGAAAACCGCCGCCTCCTTCGATTGCAAAACGAGGAATGGGAGAGCGGCGGAGCAGCTGGGAATTGAGGTTGCGCATGGGAGAAACGTCCTTTCTGTTAAAATTCAGGGTCTGCCTGTCCGGAAAAGTGTGGGCGCAGGACAGGTTCTGAGAGGGTGCCGCAACCGATACGTGGCAGACTCTCAGGAGGGTACTCCCTATTATAACGAATCACCGGAAAAATATCTGTCAAAATCTCTTGCAGGATTCCATGATTCTTTCGGGAAAACAGAAAGGGAATGAAGAGGAATGAATGGTTTCTGCTTTTTGCGTCAGATGTGTGGAGCACGGTCAGAAAAAAAGAAAAGTCTGTCCCATGGGACAGACTCTGGTATTATTGTTCCTGATAGCTCCGCAGAACCTGCTGTAACTCTTGCAGATACAGTTGTGCCGCCGGGCTGAGATTGGACTTGGGATTGGAAATCCATCCGATTTCCATATGCTCTTTGGTGCAGAGGGGAACGGAGATAATATCACCGCCGTTCAGATCGGCGCTGACCATGCCGCTGGAAATGGTGTAGCCGTTTACGCCGCGGAGCAAATTGAACAGGGTTGCTCTGTCGCTGACGCGGATGCATTTTTCCCGGGGCATTGTGCTGAGCAGTTCCTCTGAAAAATAGAAGGAGTTATAGACACCCTGTTCAAAGCAAAGAAAGGGATATGGCTCCAGATCCTCTGTGGTGACCATTTCCTTTTGTGCCAGCGGATGGGCGGCACGCAGGAAAACATGGGGACTAGCGCAGATTAACGTGTGGAATTCCAGGCCGTATTCCTCCAGCATGGCGCGGATGACACGCTCGTTGAAACTGCTAAGGTAAAGAAGGCCGATTTCACTGTCCAGGTTCCGCACATCCTCCATAATTTCATGTGTGCGCGTTTCTCGCAGGGTGAAGGAGTAGGATTCTGGTGCATACTTTTGAATCAGATTGACAAAAGCATCCACGGCAAAGGCATAGTGTTGTGTGGAAATGGAACAGTGCTGCCGGGAACGCTTGGCGCTGCCGTAATGCTGATGCAGCAGATCCGCCTGTTCTACCACCTGTCTGGCGTAGGAGAGAAATTCCCGGCCGTCTTCTGTCAGGGCAATGCCCCGTGCGGAACGATGGAAAATGGAAATACCGAATTCCTCTTCCAGACTGCGCACTGCACTGGACAGCGTGGGCTGTGCCACATAAAGCTGCTTTGCAGTTTCACTGATGGAGCCGTGTTCCACAATGGCAATGACATATTGAAGCTGCTGTAGTGTCATACCAATTGCCTCTTAATATGTCTGTGCCATGCGCAGAACAATGTCTGCCACGCGCTTGGCTGCAATCTTTTCGAACTGATCAAAAGACATTGCCCCTTCATCATCGGCATTGTCAGAAATGCAGCGGATGCTGACAAAGGGTACTTGGTTCCGATATGCGCACTGTCCGACAGCTGCGCTTTCCATATCCACTGCATCGGGTGTGAGCCGCTGCTGAATCTCGGCTTTTACCGTATTGCTGGTGACAAAGGCCTCTCCGGAGACAATGCGTCCCACAAAGGATTTTACCCCGAATTCGTCACAGGTGCGCACCGCCAGATCAATAAGGGATTTGTCCGCCGGGAAAATGCCGCAGTAGGGCGGATAGTCATTTAAAAAGTGCAGATCCAGGTCGTGGGGGAGTACCTCACTGGAAACAACCACATCACATACGTGAATGTCCCGGTTCATGCCGCCTGCGATACCAGCATTCCAGATCACATCCGGCTGAAATGTATCGATCAGCGCTTGTGTGCAGACTGCTGCGTTGACTTTGGCAATACCGCTGCAAACGTGAACGATACGTGTATCACCGACTGTGTTGATATAGTAGTCAAAGCCGGCTTTTTTTTGAATTTCAGAGTCCGGGAGTGCCTTTCGGATATCTACCAGTTCTGACGGCATTGCGCCGATAATTCCAATGGTCTTCATTCTAAAAATTCTCCTTTTCCTGCTTCGGTTTAAAATGGAAAGATACGCTTGGGATGCGCCTTAATTGGTGTGGAACTGTGCCTGCATCTGAATCGGTTCTGCCCGATAAAATGCGGAGCTGACCAGGCCGTCTACGCCGGTTGCGGCATACGCGGCAATGTTTTCTTCTGTGAGATTGCCGGCGGCAACGATGGTACAGTGCGGAAACGCCGCTTTTACCTGTTCCACGGCGGCTTTCAGCGCATCCGGCTGCATCTGGAAAAACTGAATGGCATCAACGCCCACTGCCAGACATTGCAGTGCTGTGTCTGCCGATGTTGTTTCCACAAATACCTTCTTTTCACAAAAATGCGACTTTTGTTTCGGATAACGCTCCAGGAAAACCTCCAGTCCGCCCATGCAGGCAATGTGGGTCTCATAAATCAAAACGGTTTCAGACAGTCCCATGCGATGGGGAATCACACCACCTGCAACAACAGCCTTTGTAACCAGCGCCTTGGTGCCGGGAAAATGTGCGCGGGCAGCGGTAAGGGAAATCAGCGGAGAGATTTCCTGTACACGGCAGAGCATATCCCTTGCCTTTGTGGCAACGCCGGAGCAGTGGGAAAGCAGAGACTGACAGATTTTCCATGCCCGGTGCAGATCACAGACACTGCCTTCTGCGGTAAAGAACAGCTCACCGGCACCGATTTGTGTGCCGGTGGGAAGGGAATAAGCTGTGGAAAGCCCCAGTTTTGTCAAAATACGGGATACTTCTTCGGTACAGCACAGCACACACGGCTCACGGGTATAGAAGGACAGAGAACCTGGTTCGTCCCCAATGTCCAGGCCAAGAGTGGTCAGATCCAGGTAGGGGGTATCCTGTTGAATGAGGGCATCCAGTTCGCTGTCCGGAATATAAATCAAATCGCTTCGCATTTGAGATCGCTCCTTTTTAGAATCTGTCTTTTCGGCAGAATGTTACGCACAGACATTCTGATAAAAGTGTCTGTGCCGCTGTTGTTATTATACCATAGATTGCATTTCTTGTCCATGTATTTTCTTTTGTCTTTCCGAAAAATTCGTTTCGTTTCGATTGCAATGCAGGAAAAATACCGTCTTCGGTTTTTCCTGCGCCCAAGTTGAAGAGAGAGGATTTGGCGTACTATTTTATCAGATTGGCGAATTTGATTCCGAAGTAATTGACAAAAACTGTGCAAATGTGCTATAATATTACAGGGTGAGACTTCATTTTTCAAATGAAAATCCCGTGCAGTCAGACGCAGAAAGGAAAACAATCATGAAATACGAAGCACTGGAAAAAATCAATCAGGAAATGACTGCCTCTGCAGATGCCATGCAGGCAGCAGATCAGAAATTTTTACAAGAACTGCAAAAAAACGCCGAATCTATCCGGAAAACGGCAATTGCCCGTCCGGTAATTTTGCTTGCCGGCCCGTCTGGTTCCGGAAAGACCACAACGGCATTCCTGTTGGAACGTTTTTTAGATCGCTGGGGCGTAGAAACCCATACCATATCCATGGACAATTTCTTTTCCACTATGACACCGCAGCAGCGGGAAATGGCGGCAGCCGGAAAACTGGATCTGGAATCTCCGGCGCGGGTGGATGTGCCCTATCTGAATCAGCAGCTGCAAAGCATCATCGCATGTGAGCCCACCTGGATGCCGCGATATCATTTTCCGACAAAAACGCGGATAGATCAGGATTGGCAGCTGACGCGAAAGCCGGGGGAACTGTTGCTTTTGGAGGGGATTCACGCATTAAATCCGGATGTAATCACCATTCCGGAGGAGATGACCGTGCGGATTTATGTCAGTGTCCGTACACGCGTTACCAATGGGGAGACGGTGCTGCATCCTTCCCGGCTGCGGCTGATGCGGCGCATGCTGCGGGATAAAAAGTTTCGTCAGCGGAGCATTGCAGAAACGCTGTCTATGTTTGAGCATGTGCAGGCTGGGGAGCATAAATACATTGCTCCTTATAAAAAGCGTGCTTCCTTTTCTGTAGATACGTTTCTCCCGTATGAACTGGGTATCTACAAGACGCTTCTGGACGGGGAACTGGAGGCGGAGATGCGGCATCCGATGCTGCGGGAATTGCAGCAAATGTGGGATGCTGTAGAACCGCTGACGTTGGAGCACGTGCCTGCGGATTCTCTGGTACGGGAGTTTGCTGGAGACAGTGCCTTTCAGTATTGAGGATATATTCCCATGGAAATGAATTGGATATAGAAATGCCGGAGAAGTTTGAGACTGCTTCTCCGGCATTTTGCTTTATGAAAAATGATGGATTCCGGAAAGTGCCAGCCCGAAATTACCGATCAAAAACACCAGCATGGCAATGGCAGTCAGCGCAGAACCGCAGGTTTTTCTGGAACATCCATTTTTTTCGAAATATGCCTTCAGCTGCTCCCGATGCCGCAGGAGCCAGAATGCTGAAAAGGCAAAAAAGAAAATGTTGATGCCCCGGTGGAGATAGTCCTGTACTGTTGCGGGAAAATACTGCATCAGCCATTCCAGCGCTTCTCCAAAGAGGAAGTTGTTGATGATGTGCAGCAAAATAGACCAGACCAGGGAGAATTCCACTGCAGTATATCCCAGTACCAGTCCGGTGAGAAACGCAAAGGGAATCTGAAAAAGATTGCCATGCATCGCGCCGAACAGCAGCGCGGAAAAGAAAATGGCAAACACGTTGCCGTATTTCTGAAACCGGCGCAGAATAAAGCCTCGGTAGATGAGTTCTTCTCCCAGCGGCGCAAAAATCGCAGTGTACAGGAACATGGAAACGGTGGTGCTCTGTGCAGATGCAACAGTGAGCTGTTCCATGGCGGTATATCCCAATGCGCGGAGGGAAAACTCCAGGAGGTTCCCGAAGAGGGAGTAGATCAGCTGGGCACCCATAAAAATACAGGTGAGAAGCAGGAAGGATTTTGGCAGCATGGACTGTTTCTTTTGGCGGAGGATTGCAGGGGAGATTGTTTTTCGAAAATAGAAGTGGAGAAAGACAACGCCCAAAAGGACAGCGGCAATGCTGGAAACACCGCTTTGGAGTGCGGCAGTTTCCAGTTCGGCGAGGCGATGGGAACGAGCGGTGCTGTTGGAAACGGTCATCCATACCCAGGCGCGGTACACCAGAGATTCCAGCACAAAAACACCATAGCGCAGCAATGTGTAGAGAATCAGCCCGGTCACAGTATAATTGATATCGCTTCGAAGTGTGTGCATAAGAGCCTCCGGGGAAGAAGTGAATTTGGATGCATTGTAAACAAAAAAGCTGACCATGTTTTCCATGATCAGCTTTCAAAAAATCCTTGGTGCGGATAAGAGGACTTGAACCTCCACCCCCTTGCGAGGACTAGCACCTGAAGCTAGCGCGTCTGCCAATTCCGCCATATCCGCATGTTACATGCCGTGTTTTCAACGACAAGAATTATTATAGCACAACAATTCGTGTTTGTCAAGCGTTTTTTTCAATTTTTTTTGATTTTTTTCGATAAATGGTGAAACAGACGCAGTTTCGGCATTTTTTCTGGCCTCTTGCACAAAATGCAGAACTGTGCTATAATAATAAAGAAAAGAATCGGAAGGACGATCAGAAAAAATGGAACATTATTTTGACAATGCTGCAACAACCAAACCGTGCGCAGAAGCAGCAGCTGCGGTTATGAGCTGCATTTCCACGCATTACGGCAATCCGTCCTCACTGCACCGGAAGGGGCTGGAGGCACAGCACGAAATGGAATTTGCAAGACAGCAAATTGCAGCTGCTCTGGGATGTAAGACGCAGGAGATCTTGTTTACCTCCGGTGCAACAGAAAGTACAAATCTGGCGCTGCGCGGTGCCGCTGCTGCATATGGCCGCAAACGGAAAAAGATCATTGTGAGTGCAGTAGAACATGCCTCGGTAAAAGAAACCATGGCACACCTGGAAACACAGGGCTTTCAGATTGTTGCTGTACCGCCGGATAAGAACGGCATTTATCATGCGGCAGATTTCTTGAAAGAAGTGGATGCAGAAACCTGTCTTATCAGCATGATGCTGGTAAATAATGAAAATGGTGCCCGACTCCCGGCAGAGGAGGTATTCCGCAGCGCAAAGCGGCGGGATCCGGAGATTATCACCCACTGTGACGCGGTACAGGGGTTTTTGAAAATTCCCATGAAAACCAGAACACTGGGTGCAGATCTGATTTCCCTGAGCGGTCACAAGGTGCATGCCTTAAAAGGAGCAGGTGCACTTTATGTACGGCAGGGCGTTCGTCTGCGTCCGGTGCTGTATGGCAGTCATCAGGAAAAAGGACTGCGTCCGGGAACGGAGAGTGTTCCGCTGATCGCAGCATTTGGTGCGGCGGCAGGCGCGCTGTTCCCTACAATCGAACAGCGGTATCAAAAGGTTTCGCAGCTGCGTGAAGCACTGATACAGGGATTGCAGAAAATGGATGGCGTAATTATCCGGGATATTTCCGGCGCGTCCCCCTATGTGCTGAATATTTCTCTGCTCGGCTATCGTTCGGAAATTGTGCTGCACTATCTGGAACAGCGCGAAATCTATATTTCCAGCGGCTCTGCCTGTTCCAAAGGCGCCAGCAGCGGCGTGCTGGAATTGTTCGGCGCAAAGCCGGAGGAAGTGGACAGTGCACTGCGCATTAGCTTTTGTGCAGAGAATACGGAAGAAGATGTTGCTGCATTGCTGCAGGGATTACAGGATGCGCAGCAGGAACTGATGCATTAAGTTGAATTTTTAAAGAAGAAATACGCTCTGAAACGGGCAAAGGAGTAAATTGCATGGCAAAAGAATTGATTTTGGCAAAGTACGGGGAAATGGCGCTGAAAGGCCTGAACCGCGGAACATTTGAAGATATCCTGATGAAAAATCTGCGCCGCCGTCTGAAAACATTCGGCGCATTTAAACTGAAACGGGCACAGTCCACGATTTATATGGAACCCCTTTCGGACGAAATAGATCTGGACGAGGTACTGGAACACTTGCAGTGTGTATTTGGCATTGCGGCGCTGTGCCGTGCCTGCGTCTGTGAAAAGACGATGGAAGATATTGCGGCGAAGGCTGTGCCGTATCTGGAAGAAGTAATGCAGAGTGCTAATACTTTTAAAGTGGAAGCAAAGCGCGCAGATAAGGCATTTCCGCTGAAGTCCCCGGAAATCTGTGCGGAACTGGGCGGCATCCTTCTGGAAGCGTATCCCCATCTTTCCGTAGATGTCCGGAATCCGGATGTCACTGTTATGGTGGAAATCCGGGATACCAACGCCTTTGTACACGGTGCCAACCTGAAGGGTGCCGGTGGCCTGCCTGTTGGCAGCAGCGGAAAGGCAATGCTGCTGCTGTCTGGCGGCATTGACAGTCCGGTGGCCGGCTATCGGATGGCACGCCGGGGTGTGCACATTTCTGCCATTCACTATGTCAGCCCGCCGTATACCTCTGACCGTGCACAGGAAAAGGTAGAACAGCTCTGTCAGGAACTGACACCGTACTGCGGTAATATTGCCTTTTTCTGCGTGCCGTTTACTGAAATTCAGGAGGCAATCAAGACCTATTGCCCGGAGGAATATTTTACCGTAATTATGCGGCGGCTCATGATGGAGATTGCACAGAAAATCGCGGCGAAGGATGAGTGCCTGGCGCTGATTACCGGGGAGAGCGTGGGACAGGTGGCAAGCCAGACCATGCAGGCGATTGCCTGTACCGATGCGGTCAGCAAAATCCCGGTATTCCGTCCGCTGATCGGCATGGACAAGACAGAGATTGTGGAGACTGCACGTGCAATCGGCACCTTTGAGACCTCGACCCTGCCGTATGAGGACTGCTGCACAGTCTTTACGCCGAAGCATCCCAAGGTGCGTCCGGCACTGGAAGATGTGGAAAAAGCCCAGGCTAAATTCGACTTTACAGAATTGGTGGAAAAGGCAGCAGAAAATACAACAATGAAGATTTTTAAACTGTAAGCAGCACTTTGTGAGGAAAGGTTTGGCCGGGTATGAACGATATTGTGTTGGATCAGGCGGAATTGTGTCAAATCTATAAAGACACAGAAAAAAGGCTTGACAAAACCCTGATGCATATTGTACAATTACTAGATGAAGATCACAGCACTGCGGCAACTGCAGAGAGCTGTACCGGTGGTTTGCTGTCTGCTGCAATTACATCTGTACCGGGGGCTTCTCATGTGTTTGAACTGGGGCTGTGTACCTACGCAGAGCGTATGAAAACGCGGTTTCTGGATGTTCCGCCGGATATGATTGCGTCACAGGGCGTAGTCAGCGCGGCTGTTGCTGCTGCTATGGCAAGAGGACTGCAAAAGCAAACCGGTGCGAAACTCTGTCTGTCGGTGACAGGCATTGCAGGGCCGGGAGGCGGAACGCCGGAGCAGCCGGTAGGAACGGTGTATGCCGGTCTCCTGCTGGGAGATCAGATGCGGATTGCGCCGCTGCAGCTCTGGCGGTTCGGACTGCAAACGCGTCCGGAAATCCGGCAGGGTACGGCTGTCTGTGTCTTTGGTCTGGCGGAACGTTATCTGATGGAGGAAGCAGAATGCAGAAAAATGAAACAGCTGCAATCGAAAAATCCGGGGAAGAACAGCTGAATACAGCTGCTGAATCTCCGGAAAAAGAGATATCTGCTGAAACAAAGCCAGATAAAACGAATCCGGTCTCCGCAGATTCCTCAGAAGAGGAACCGCTGAAAACCGCAGACAAGATCTCGGCCATCCGGTCAAATCTGTATCGGATGGCACGGGAAGAAGAGGAAGAAGAGGTCTCTTTGCGTGTGGCCTATCAGATTAAACAGGTCAAGGCGCGCAAAGAGCATCCGGAGAAATTTCCGCCGCCTCTGCCGCCGAAGCCGATTTTGCCGGAACGGCCGGAAAAGCGCACCTTTCGGCAGAAGGTACGGGGGCTGTTTCCACAGAAAGGAGATGCTGGGGGAGAAGTGGCAAGAAAATGTATTTTTTTGTTTTCTGCCGCAGTTTTTCTGGTGTGCCTGGTTTTGATTGTCCTTTATTTTGTGGATGTGTTCCGGGCAGATTCCATGTATGAGGACATCGGCTCTTCTTACCATGCGCGGCAGCCCGAACTTGTGACCGAAGCAGCAACAGAACCGCAGACAGGGGAAACCCAGGAACCGACAGAGAAAATCTACTCGCTGCTGCCGGGTGCGGCAGAGCTTCTGGCGATGAATGAGGAAACCGCGGGATGGATCACCATTCCGGATACAAAGGTGGACTATCCGGTGATGCATCACCTGGACGATCAGCCGGGAGAAGAATATTACCTTTATCGCAATATGCAGAAAGAGGATTCTAAGCCTGGCTCGATTTTCCTGGATTACCGCTGCTCCTTTGATCAGGTCGGCGCCGACGGAACGCTGGAAACGCCGAATTCGGACAACCTGATTATTTATGGACACAATATGCGGGACGGCTCTATGTTCGGTACGTTAAAATATTACCGTACCGATGAAAATTATTATGAACAGCACCCGATTATCCAGTTGAATTCCAATTATGAAACCTATCAGTATAAGATATTTGGGTACTTTATTGCGGATGCAGAGGATACAACAGATACCAGATTCGATTACTGGAACGACATCGATTTTGAAGACGAAGCGGCGTTCTATGACTATGTCAATGAAGTGAAGCGCCGGTCTCTTCGCCTGACAAATATTGATGTCCAGTACGGAGATCCGCTCCTGACGCTTTCCACCTGCAACAGCGTGTTTGATACAGCGCGCCTGGTGATTGTGGCAAGGCGGGTACGGGACGGCGAAGCTCCATATGACCGGGTTGTGGGCAGTACGCCCAATCCCAACATTAAGTGGCCGAATGTGTACTATCTGTGGAATAAGAAAACTTATGATCCCAATGCCCCGTTTGTACCGTATGGATAAACGTCTGGCATAGAACAGACGCGAGGGACACCGGCAGAAATCTTGATGATTCCTGCTGTCTCCACCATGGGTATATCGTGATAGAAAGAGGAATGACAATATGAAACGATGGCAAACCAGCACGATGGCGATTGCAGCATGTATTGCAATGCTTGCAACCGGCGGATGTGCATCACAAATTGACCAAACTGCCAACACTGCCGCGACAACAGAAGCGGCAACGGAGGCAGCAACAGAAGCACCGACAGCTGCACCGGAACTGACAGAACGCGCCAAGAAGCTTTTGGAGCAGAATCCGGATACAGTAGGATATATTACCATTGATGGTACACAGGTGGACAATCCGGTTGTACAGACTGTGGACAATGATTATTATTTGTCCATTGGATTTGACGGACAGGAATTCCGGGCCGGTACCGTATTTATGGACTATCGGGATCAGTTCGGTGCTGATCCGGAACAGTGGTCTGAGAATATTGTGCTCTACGGGCATAATATGGCAGACAATACTATGTTTGGTTCTCTGCGGCGTTATCGCCAGGAGCCTTCTTATTACAAGGAAAAGCCGTTCATCACATTCAGTTCAAACTATGGAGACTACACTTATGTGATGTTTGGCCTGATTATCACCGGCGGAGATGCCGACTCGGATTTCCGGTATTGGGATATGGAGGAACTGGACGATAAGGCAACCTTTGACAGCTATGTCAAATCCGTGGAATCGAAGAACATGATTGACAATCCGCTGGATGTCCAGTTTGGCGATTCAATCCTCACACTGTCTACCTGCTATTCGGACGAAGATAACTCCCGGTTTGTTGTTATCGCACGCCGTCTGCGGGAGGGAGAGGATACCGCTACACTCCTGAAAACTATTCAGGAAGCCGGCGGAGAAACCACTGCTGCACAGGAGTGACAAAGCATCGGTCTTTTTCCAGCGCGGAAAAAGACAAACGGTGTCTTTGCACGTGTGTGCACGACCGGAGCAGTAACTGCATTCCGGTACGCCCTGTGCAAATTCAATCAACCGGCATGCATGCCGGAATAAATGGAGTTTTGATATGAAAAAATGTTACCCACATGCGGGTATTGCGCTCGCAGTTGCGGCATTGCTGGCAGGAGTTTCTGCAATCAATGCCTATGCAGTACCAGAAACAGCCGAATCCGGCACGGAAACGGCTGCGGAGGAAAGCAGCAGTACGCTGTGGAAAGCTGAAATTTCAGATTACGATTCCAGCTTATCATTGGTACAATATGAAGAAGTAAAGCCTACAGAAGAGCAGGTGACTGCGATCGAACAGGCAACAGCACCGAAGGCAGCTGCGTCTTCTGCTTCTGTAGAACTGGCTTCTTCCGATGCGGCTGGCAAAGCAAATGTCGGCGCGGCAGCAGCCCTTGGCGCTCCGCAGGCCGGTCAGTTTGCATTTACCACCTATGGATATGGACATTGCGTAGGCATGAGCCAGAACGGTGCAAACTATTATGCAACCTATGGCGGCTATGACTACCAGTCAATTTTATTTCACTATTATCCCGGAACCACACTGGTTCAGGAAGATGCCAGCGGTACCATTACTGCCAACGGCGTCACCGGAAGCGTGGTAGATATTATTTCTCAGATCGTGTATAACGAAATGAGTTCTTCCATGCATCCGGAAGCAATGAAGGCACAGGCTGTAGCAGCCTATACCTACATTCAATTTTACGGCGGAAAAGTAAGCGGCGTTGCACTCAAGGCCAATCCGCCGCAGAATGTTGTCGATGCAGTTTCTTCTGTGCTCGGACAGGCACTGTATTACAACGGAAATTATGCATTGACCGTATATGGTGCTTCCAGCGGCGGTGCTACTGCAAATGCTACTGATATTTTTGGAACACAGTACGACTATCTGGTGAGTGTCCCCAGCGAATACGATGCAGATTATGACCCGTATTACGGCGAGGTCACTTATCTGTCAACAGACGAAGTACGTTCCCGGATTCAGAGTGCTTACGGCATTCAGCTTTCCTCCAATCCGGCTAACTGGCTTCAGCTGGAACTGGGCGACAGCGGCTTTGTTCGTTCCGTCAACATTGACGGACAGAAAAAAGTCAGCGGCTATTCTCTGCGCGGCATTCTCGGACTGAAGAGTGCCCGGTTTGCCTATATCTGCGGTTAAGATAAACCTTATCACAGAATCAGACAAATATTTCAGAGGACTCAGAGTCGCAGCAAAAACAGAAATTTTTTGATTCGGGAATCAGAAAGACACAACACATCATACAATATATGGGTATCCAAACGCCGGCGCAGGCTGCCGCTTCGGATAAACCATACTTCATAAAAACGAATTGGAAAAATGTGAATACCAGGAGGGATGAAACATGGATTTTCGAGATCAGTTCCGGAAAATGAGCGATGATGTCACAAAGATGGCAAGAGATGTGGCGGATACTTCGAAAAAAGCAACGGCACGTGCCAGAATCCGCCGGATGATCAATAGTTGCAACAGTTCACTCCAATCCATTTACAGTGAGATCGGATCCAGATATTATGTGGAAAATCGGTGTGAACCGGAAGAACAGTATGCCGGCCTGTTTGAACAGGCAGCAGACCTGATCGCACAGATAGACACATTAAAATCAGAATTGGCAAGTCTGGAAAATGCTTCGATATGCCCGGAATGCGGCTCAAAGGTGACAGATGCACAGAAGTTCTGTCCGGAATGCGGCTGCAAGAACGCTTCCTACGGACGATGGAAGGCAGAGGCAGAAGCCGCAGAAGCTGCTAGAAAAGCTGCCAAAGAGGCACAGCAGGCAGAGCGTACTGCACACAAGGAAGCAGAAACAGAAACTTATGAAACCACTGCCACAGTTGTTCCGGCAGAAGAAAGCGATTCTTCTGATGCCGAGACAACAGAAGAAAAAACACAGGATTGATTTTTGACACTCAGGATAAGCTGTAAAACAATAACGGCTTTGGGAATCTGTCTTTATTGCGCTTGACTGAGTATACTCCGAAAAGGGCTGATGCGTACGGACAGTGCGTGTCGGTCTTTTTTGATACATGGAGAAAGAAGGAACTTGAAGTATCATGAGATGGAACAAATTTTTGACACCGGGACGCATCATTGCTGCCGGGTTTGCACTGTTGATCCTGCTGGGAACTGTGCTGCTGTGTCTTCCGATATCACACCAGCCGGGAGAGCATCTTTCCTGGATTGACGCCCTGTTTACAGCCACAAGCGGCGTGTGTATTACAGGACTTTCTTCTGTTGTATGCAGTACCGTGCTTTCTCCGTTTGGACAGGCAGTACTGCTGCTGTTAATTCAAATCGGCGGAATGGGTATTACAACGCTGGGTGTGGGAATTATTTTGCTGACCGGAAAGAAGATCGGCATCCGGGAGCGTACCCTGATTAAGGAATCTATGAATCAGCCCAGTTTTCAGGGAATTTTACGTCTGCTAAAGGTGCTGTTGATTGTCACATTTGGAATTGAACTTGTGGGTGCGTTGCTTGCCTTTCCGATTTTTCTTCAGGATTATACACCGGGACGCGCCGCATGGCTCAGTATTTTTCATGCAGTATCTGCGTTTAATAACGCCGGATTTGACCTGATTGGCGCCAATAGCCTGATGCCATATCAAAACCATGTGCCCATGCTGCTGCTGACTTCTGCACTGACAATCTGCGGCGGCCTGGGGTTTGTGGTCATGCTGAACATTGCACAAAAGCGGCATTTCCGGAAGCTATCCCTGCATGCAAAAATTGTTCTGACAATGACAGGATTTCTTCTTTTGACAGGGACGCTGCTGCTGCACGCAACACAGGACGGCCTGAGCTGGGTGCAGGCGTTCTTTTATAGCACTGTTACCCGAACCTCCGGATTTTCTATCTATGATTTGGGTACGTTTTCGAATGCATCGCTGCTCTGCATGGTTTTGCTGATGTTTATCGGTGCCGCACCTGGTTCAACCGGAGGCGGTATCAAGGTAACCACCCTTTTTGTCTGCATCTGGTCGGCCATTGCCTATACCCGAAACCGGCATCCCACCGTTTTCCGGCGGCGTTTTTCGCAAGAAGTACGGGATAAGGCACTGATGATTTTTCTGCTGGGACTGAGTGTGATTTTGACCTCTACATTTTTATTATGTGTATTGGAGCCGGACATTCCGTTTCTTCAGATTCTGATGGAAACCACTTCTGCATTTGCAACTGTTGGGTTGTCCTGCGGTCTGACGGCAGACCTTTTGCCGCTGAGTAAACTGGTTCTGGTTTTGACCATGTATATCGGCCGGCTTGGTCCGCTGACTGTGGCAACACTCTGGATGGTGCAGGGACGGAAAAATAGTGAAATTTTGCGGCCGGAAGAGACGATTTCGGTTGGATGAGAAAGGAAGAAAACAACATATGAAGCACAATGAAAAAAAAGAAAAGCTTTATGCAGTAATCGGCCTTGGACGATTTGGATTTGCGCTGGCAAAGCGGCTTGCAGAGTCGGGAAAAGACCTGATTGTAATTGACTGCAATGAAAATGTAATCAATGATGCCATCGCGTTTACCGACAACGCCTATGTGATTTCTGATCTGTCAAAGGAAAATCTGCGGAATGTGGGCATTCAGAACTGCGATACGGTAATTGTGGGCATCGGCGGCGATGTGGCAGTCAGCATTCTGACCACAATGATTATATTGCAGCTGAATGTACCCCATGTCATTGCAAAGGCGCTGAGTGAAGAGCAGGGAAGCGTGCTGGAAAAACTGGGCGCGGATGTAATCTATCCGGAACGGGAGATGGGCATTCGCCTGGCCAATCGTCTGCTGGCCCCCCGTGTCATGGAATACATTTCCCTGAATGACAATATCAGCATTACTGAAATCAGCATCCCGGATACCATGGAAGGGGTAACGGTACAGGAGCTGAAACTGCGGCAGCGCTACGGCCTGAATATTATTGCAGTTAAGGACGGCGAAGATGTAACGGTGGATATTACGCCGCAAACTGTGCTCAAGGCCAATGATGTGCTGGCAGTTGTGGGAAAGCATGATATTGTAAACCGCTTTGAAAATGATCTGCAAAACCGCAGCATGAAGAGAGCTTAATTCGTGTTGAAAAAATAAAAAGGGCTGCTGCCGGCAAGTGTTATACACGTTTGTCGGCAGCAGCCCTTTGCTGATAGACAGCATCTATCTGAAAGCAGGCCCTGCTGTTATTTCTATTATATGCAGCAGGGCAGAAAAGGCAACCAGGAAAGTTATGGAATCCACAAAGGCAGCACTATTCAAAGTGCTTTGCATTGCGGAAATTCAGCGCTCCGGAAAAGGCATCATAGGCAATATCTGCATTTTTTGTACTGGTGATACAGTACTGATTTTTATAAAAAATGGGAAGGAACCAGTAATCGGATAGAATCGTCTGTTCCAGCTGGCTGCACTGCGTGAGAAGCTGTGCGGAAGAGGAGCAGTCTCCCAGTGCTTGGATTTGTGTATCAACAGAAGCGTTTTCATAGTAAAATGTGTTGGTGTCAGAGGCAAACTGTTCCAGAACCGCAGCAGGATCATTGGCAGAGCCGGTGATGCCATAAACTGCAATGGAATAATTTTTGGATGCAAGCCGCTGCCAGTACTCGTCCTCTGTTACCTCGTCAATGCCGATATAGAAGCCGAACACTTCCTGCCAGGTCTGAATGATATCGTGCAGATTGTCACAGTCCATGAGCGCAGAGCACACCAGGATTTTGGTGGAGTCGAGGGACTCCATATGCAGCTCCTGCATGCCGGTCTGGAATATGGTCAGCGCCGCATTGGGATCATAGGCGGCCTCTGCTTCCGGAACCTGTTCCCGATAGGCGCTGCCGTTGTATTGCACAGCCGGCGGAATAATGGAAAAGGCACCCTTTAAATCATCGTTGGAATTTTTTCCGATGGCAAACCGATTGATGCCCATGGAAAGCCCCTTGCGGATATTTGCATTGTGAAATGCAGCAAAATCCGGGTTGAAAATCAGCCCCAATGTTGTGGCACGTTTTGCTGTTGTGGTGTAATTCTCGCTGTCTGTATATTGGGTTTGCTGAATCGGCGTCACCAGAACATCTGCATTCCCGGCGGCAAAATCATCTGCGGCGGCCTGCTGAGTGTTTCGGATCTGGAATGTGAGATTGGTGGGAGATACGCTGCGTGCCGGAGTGTTGGCGGCGTTTCGGCGCATGTAGATCAGATTGTCCTTTCCGTAGGGATCATAGAACCAGAGGCGCATATAAAATGCGCCGCAGGATGCCACTGAATCCTGATCCAGGCCATAGCGACCCTTTGTCTGCTCGAAAAAGCTCTGGCTGCACGGCATGGCAGCAGTAGTGGCCAGAAGGGAGAGAAACCGCGTGTTTGGGTGATCCAATGTAAATTGCAGCTGGGTGCTGCTGATTGCCTGTACACCGATGGTGGTATAATCTGCCTGGCCGCTTTGAATTGCCTGGGCGTTTTTCAGGCAGGAAAATGCGTCGGTGTAGGGAGACTGGGTTTCCGGGTTGAATATGCGCTGAAATGCATAGACATAATCTGCTGCGGTAACAGCCCATTTTTCTCCGTCGTCAATTTCGTCATTCTGATTTTCGTCAAAGAACCAGTACCGATCGTTGTGCAGCACAAAAGTATAGGTACAGCCATCCGGGGAAATGGTATAGCTTTCGGCAGCGGCAGGCTGAGGTGTACCGGTTTCGTCCAGTTCCATGAGCCCTTCATAGAGGTTTTCAATAATTGTTTTGGAGGAAGCGTCTGTGGCAGACTGGGGATCCAGACTCTTGGGATTGGAGGGGAGACTTGCGGTAAACAAATATCCGGAACCGTCCCCATCCTGTTTTTGAAACGGAAGAGAGCAGCCGGAGCATGTGAGCGGCAGAAATACAGCTGCCAGAAGGAGTGCTGCCAGACGGGCAGATTTGTGAAATGGCATAGAGAAGCGTCCTTTCTATTCGGAAAAAAGATAAAAACCTGTCTGCATCAGACATTCTGTATGCAGACAGATGGATTTTTTCAGTTATAGGTAAAAATAAGATTGCGGATCTGTATTCTTCGGGTGCAGATCCTATCTTTCATTATACCATGGCTAGTTCTGTTTCGCAAGATGAAAAATGACTTTTTTGTCGAAATTTGCGCCTGGAAAAGATGCACAAGATGTAAAAACGATTTTTGCGAAAATGGTTACAAAACGCAAAAATAGAATTGACAAAACATCTCTGAAATGGTATAATACTTTTATGCATTGTGACGACCTAGAAAAGTTTTTCCTCAAAAACGTCACAGAATATGTCCCGGGCACAATGCCCGAAAATACGGAGAAGGGATGAATGCGTAAATGAAATGGAAAAAAATGCTGGCGGCTGTTGCCGCTGGTGCATTGGCGATCAGCAGTCTGTCTCTTTCGGGGATGGTTGGTTCCGCAGCAGTAGAGGAACTGATGAATGATACCTTTGAAAGCGGCTATGGCGCGTGGAAAGGCGTTGGTTCGTCTTTGTCACTTTCCACAGAGCAGTCTCACGGCGGCGGAACGTCACTGTATTGCTATGACCGCACCGCCAACTGGGGTGCACCGCGGTGCTCTCTGACTGGTGTTGTGGCTGCCGGACAGAGCTACGAGATCTCTGCCAGTGCCATGTACGAGGGCAGCGGTCAGCAGAACATGGCGATCAAAATGATCTACACCGATGCCAACGGCACAGACCACTACGATCAGGTTGCCGCCGCACAGGCAACTGCGGGACAGTGGGTGGAGATGAAGGGCAACTACACCGTTCCCTCCGGTGCCACTGATATGATCCTCTATGTGGAGATGCCGAATGCCAATACCGACCAGACCTATTATATTGACGACGTCGTCATTAAAGGCGAAAAGACAGAGATCCAGCTGGACGACAAATTCGAATCCGACTTCGACAACAACTCCACCCAGAAGTGGAACGGCCGCGGCAGTGCCAAGGTAGAACTTTCCACCAAGTACGCCCACAGCGGCACGACCAGCCTGTATGTTTCCGGCAGAACCCAGCTGTGGAATGGTGCGACCCGCAGTGTGTCTGACATCATGGAAGCCGGCGGCTACTACAAAGTCGGCACCTACGTGCTCTATGACGGCGACCAGTACTCCGACACCCAGAAGTTCTCCATCAACCTGCAATACGACTACAACGGCAAGGAAAACTACTACACCATTGCCACCGAAACTGCAAACAAGGGCGAATGGAAATACGTGGGCAGCGAATTCACCGTGCCGGAGGGTGCGACCAACTTCTATATCTATGTACAGACCGGCTACACCAGTGCCCCCAAGGAACAGGATCTCATGAACTTCTACATGGACGATGCAGTCGGCGAACACCTGCCGGATCCTGCCATTCAGGACGACATTGCTTCCCTGAAAGATGCCTATTCCGACTACTTTAAGATCGGCTGTTCCTGTACCGGTTCGGAATTCGCACAGGGTGCCACCAAAGACCTCATCAAAAAGCACTACAACAGCCTGACACTGGGCAACGAACTGAAGCCGGACAGCGTGCTGGATCAGGCACTGTCCCAGAAGTATGTGGCAGAGACCGGCGATGACACCATGCCCCAGATCTCTCTGAACGAAGCAGACGAGATTCTGAAATTCGCCGGCGAAAACAAAATTCCGGTACGCGGTCATGTGCTGGTATGGCACAGCCAGACACCGGACTGGTTCTTCAAGGAAAACTTCGATCCCAACGGGGCATGGGTTTCCAAGGACAAGATGACCAAGCGTCTGGAAAACTACATCAAGACCGTCATGGAAACACTGGCGAAGGATTACCCCGATGTGGAATTCTACGCATGGGACGTGGTGAATGAAGCCGCTTCCGATGCCGGCACCATTCGTGACGCCGGTTCCAACAACGAGGTCGACGGACAGTCCGCATGGGTCAAGGTCTACGGCGACCAGTCCTATATCCCGCTGGCGTTTGAGTTTGCCAAGAAGTATGCACCGGCAGGCTGCAAGCTGTTCTACAACGACTACAACGAATACTCTCCCAACAAGCAGGCGTACATCATCAGCGACATTCTGAAACTGCTGGTGGAAAAGAACCTGATCGACGGCGTGGGCATGCAGTCCCACATCTCCATGAGCTATCCCACCATTGATCTGTACAAGTCCGCGATGCAGCAGTATGCAGACCTGGGACTGGAAGTACAGGTCACCGAGCTGGACGTTTCCGAGAAGTCCAACGAATACGCCAACCAGCTGGCACTGGCACAGCGGTATCAGGACGTGTTCAAGATGTACAAGGAAATGAAGGATTCCGGCGTGAACCTGTCTGCTGTTGTCCTCTGGGGCATCACCGACTCCACCAGCTGGATCGGCGGCTATCCCCTGCTCTTTGACAAGGACTATCAGGCAAAGCCGTCCTATTATGCCGTGATCGACACCGACTCCGAAGTAGAAAAACTCCAGACCATGACGGCATACCGCTATGACGGCACAGATGCCGATCTGGAACGGGCATTGGAAATCAGTACGGCACAGTATATCGGCGATTCTGGCGCATCTTTCAAAGCAGCGTGGAATGACTCCTCGTTGACAGTTCGTATTTATGGCACAGAAGGCTCACATCAGATTGCTGTATATGGCAATCGAGAAAGTCAAGAAGGAAAGTTTATATGCGGTGCGCCTGACTTGAATGAACAAAAATATACACAAGTGAAATTGCCTCTTTCTGGTTCTTATGATTTGTCTGATGATTCTGTAATTGGAAAAGCAGGAGATAATTTTTACCTGGATATTATCTATGACCAGTACGGATGGAATGATAAAGCATTTGCGGATGGATTCTATCATTCCACAAATGCAGATGGTGCATTGCCCAAGTGCGGTATTGTCACCCTCGCAGAACAGCCCAAGTATGCCGAGGCAACCAAAACTGAAACACCCATTACCATTGACGGGGACATCGATGCCGCATGGGCAGATGCCAATACCATTGATGTCAACACCTACTCCATGGGCAACGGTGCGACCGCCGTTTCCAAAATGCTCTGGGACGAGAACTACTTCTATGTACTGACTGAAGTCACCGATCCCGTACTGAGCGTGGCAAGTGCCAACGCCTACGAGCAGGACACCGTGGAAGTATTCTTCGACGAGAACAACCACAAGACTTCCTCCTACGAGAGCGACGACATTCAGTGCCGCATCAACTACGAGAACGACAAGACCGTTACCGACGGACGTTCCACTGACGCATTCCTCTCCGGCACGAAAAAGACCGACAAGGGCTATATCGTCGAGGTGGCAATTCCGTACACTATCGGTTCGTTCCACGCTGACCAGATCGTAGGCTTTGACGTACAGGTCAACGATGACGGCACCGGCGACGGCAAGCGTACCAGCATGGCCAACTGGAACGACCTCACCGGTCAGGGCTACATCAACACCAGCGGTTTCGGCGTGCTGAAACTGGTGGGAGACGGTACCATTGTTACCACAGTCACCACAACTACAACAGACCCGATCACTTCCACAACTACGACTACAACAACTGCCAGCAGCCCGATTACTTCTGATACGACAGAGCCGCTTCCGTCTGATCTTCTCTTCGGAGACGTGAATCTGGACGGAAAGGTAAATCTGACAGATGCGGTTCTGCTGAATAAAGCAGTGGCAGATGTGGTAGATTTGTCGGAAAAGGCGCAAAAGAATGCAGACTGCAAGATGGATGGCGAAGTAAACGGAAACGATGCCATTACGCTGCTGCAATTCCTGACGCATATTATTGATACACTTCCGGAAAAATAACCGGAACGCTTGAGTATCGTTTAGAAAAAGAAAGGCATCGGCCGCTTCGTGAAACTATCGAAGCGGCCGATGCCTTTTTAGAACCTGTCTTCATAAGACACGTGTATACGCTTGTGAAGGCAGGTTCTTATAATCCATATGTACAAGGACGGGGCTCTGAATTTACAGATTCAGGAAATGGCGTGGGATTTGTCTGCGTTTTTGTTGTAGATAAACATTGCAGCTGCCATGGAGATAATGATGCAGTATCCCAGAATGCTGAGCCAGTCCGGGATCTGGGCAAACAGTAAAAATCCCAGTCCGGCGGCAAAAATAATTTGCGTGTAATCATAGACGGAAATTTCCTTTGCCGGTGCATAGCAGTAAGCCGAAGTGACACCGAATTGTCCGCCGGCAGCGGCAAGCCCGGCCAGAATCAGGATCAACAGCTGCTTCCAGGACATAGGCATATAGGAAAGGATCAGATAGGGGAGTGTGACAACGCAGGAAAAGGCAGAGAAGAAAAAGACGATATAAGCTTTGTTGGCACCGATTTTCCCCAGACGGCGCACCATGGTGTACGCAACGCCGGCTCCCAGTCCGCCCAGAAGCCCGATCAGAGAGGGGAAGAGGTCTGCATTTGCAAAGCTGGGCTTGATTACAAAGAGGCTGCCGATGAATGCGCCAATCACGATAAGTCCCTGTTTCCAGTTGAGTTTTTCTTTCAGGAAAATCCAGGAGCAGAGAATGGCGAAAAACGGCGACATCTTATTGAGAATGGATGCATCCGAAAGTGCCAGATGATCAATGGCGTAAAAATTGCAGAGAATGCCAACGGTTCCGGCTGCGGCGCGGATGAGCAAAAAGGGGAGTGTGCCCTTTTGCGGTTTCAAGCTGCCGTGTTCCCGCAGCAGCATTGCAAGTGCAAACAGCAGCGCCACCAGATTGCGGAAAAAACTCTTTTGGATGAAGGGGAGATCTCCTGCCAGACGGACAAATGCGTTCATCCATGCAAAACAGAACGCGGAAAGAATAATGCAGATCATTCCCTTTTGCCGATTTGAAACACGGGACATCCTTAATTCCCCCTTGCATCAGAGAGCGTTTCTGTTGTGGTTTCACCGGATGCTGTGGTTTCTGCGGACAGGATTTGCTGTTCCAGCTCCGGGAATCCCGGCGGAACAGGCATCTGATCCAGAAGCGGATAGAGTGCTTCCAGCAGCGCCGGATAGCTGGCAGTGCCCAGATGCACGCCGTCTCCTGCGGAATACTGATCGGCAAGGCCGCCGGTTGCCGGATCTACAACGATGGAAAAGGCGTCAAAGTAAGCTACATTTTCTTTTCCAAGCTGTGTGATTGCCTGTTCCAGTGCGGCGTTGTACTGCTGTATGGTGGTGTTGCTGGAAAAAGTGGAGCTGGGTGTAATGGGCGTAATTCCGGCAACAATAATATCGCTGTCCGGGCAAACTGCCTGGATTTTTCCGATTTCCGTGGTGTACTGCTGTGTGTATTCGTCTGCACTCAGCAGGTTGATGTCATTCATGCCCATTGACATGTAAATATAGGGCGGCTGTTTTTCCTGGAGCACGTCAATGATGTCTTTTTCCACACCATTTTCATCTTCAAATGTGAAATCGTGAATGTTGCGGATGGCAACGCATCCTTTGGCCAGGCCGTTTTCTGCGGGGATAAAATCATACAGTTCAAATCCGGAAGCAATGGAGTCTCCTACCACGGCAATGGTTTTTTCGTAAACCGTGTGCCGCTGCTGGATTTGTTCCGGAGAAAGCGTTGTTGTGGTGGTAACTGTCGCTTCTTCTGCGGCTTCTTCCGTTGCGGCGACAGGAGCGTTTGCAGCCAGCATTTGCGGCTTGTCGCTCTGCGTACTGCATTTGAATGCGTAGATGCATAGGAATACGATCAGACAGCACAGCAGTGCTGCGAGCAAAATCCGGTCATAGCGAATGCGCCGCCTTTGTGCGGGGACAACATGCGGGACAAAGGATTCTTCGTCCGGATTCCATGAACTTACTTTATGCGCCATGGACGAAACGGGTTTGCTTTCCGGTTCTGACTTTGGCAAAGGCTTTTGCTGCATTTTTTTCCGTTGCGCAGAGATGGCGTCCCGAATTCCAAAGAATGCGGATTGTACAACGACTTTGGCCTTTTGTAAAAGTTCTGGTGTGTGTTTGGGCGGCTTGCTTTTTCTGATTTCCATATGGTACCCTCTATTCCCTATTATTTTCTAATTTTTCATTATAGCACAATTTTTTGAAAGATTCAATCTTTTTTTCAAAAAATTCAGACAAGAATCATAACAGACAGCGCTTGACAAAGCTGCGGAAATCTGCTACACTAAAGAAGCAGCAAAAACTTTTTGCCTGATGGCCTGTTTTTAGAATTGCAATGCAATTCGGAAAGGATGGAATCTGCATGCTTCATGCGATTGGTTCCGGGAAAGAACTGACAAAGATGCAATATTATGCGTTGGTTTCCGACATTTTGGAGGACGAGGCGGTGCAGCGGTTGCAATTCTTTCGGCATCATCGGTTTACAACACGCTTACAGCACAGCATCAATGTGTCATATTATAATTATCTGATCTGCCGCCGCTTCCATTGGGATGCGGTATCTGCGGCTCGCGCCGGACTTTTGCACGATCTGTATTTTTATGAGACCGATGCATATGAGCGAAAAGAAATGCCGGGGCAGAAGTCACACTCTGCCTATCATCCAGAGGTCGCGCTGGAAAATGCGAAAATGCGGTTTGCTCTGAATCCCAGAGAATCGGATATGATTACCAAACACATGTGGCCGATGACAAAGGCAATGCCAAAATACAAGGAAAGCTATGTGATTGTTGTTGTGGATAAATACGTAGCGGCCTTGGAATTTTGTGCCCTGGGATTTCGCCGTATGAAACGATATGTCTGGAAAAAATCAGCGGCATCTGAAAACAGCTGATGCAAAATCAAAAGTAAAAATAATGTTCTGGAGTGCCGGGAACGTGCAGTTCAGAAATACTGTGAACGGGAGCTTGCTGGGCGCAGGCTGAGAGGGAGTGCAGACACTCCGACCGCACCTGATTTGGGTAATGCCAACGTAGGAAACACGGGCAGAAGACAAGAGGGCGTGCCGTGTTGCGGTGCGCCCTTTTTATTGTGAGAACCTGTCTTCACAAGCGTATACACGTGTCTTTTCGGCAAATTGTGCTGCA
>OLOH01000025.1_pt1 | contig 124624 bp, 114 predicted proteins | sample 1673221 | NCBI WGS metagenome assembly OLOH01 (sample SAMEA3136767, study PRJEB25190) | human gut metagenome
ATGCAGCAAAATTTGCCGAAAAGACACGTGTATACGCTTGTGAAGACAGGTTCTAGAATGTAAAATCCAATATCTCGCAGTTTCGGATGCCGAAGTCTGCATAGGCTTTGTGATCCATATCATAGAAATAGGAGCGCACCACTCTTGCAATGCCGTTGTGCGCCACCAGCAGAAAAGTACGGTCATCCTGTTTCAGCTCGTCCAGGAGATTGTACACACGCTGTGCCACCCGGAGCATGGACTCACCGTCTCCGTAACTGTCAATAAAGTGGGTCTTGGCCTCCCGGAACGCCGCACCGTCTCTGGGTGTGGATTCGAAGCGGCCATAGCACTGCTCCCGCAGGCGTTCCTCCGGATGCAGGGGCAGCCCGGTAATCCGGGCAATGTGCTTTGCCGTATCAGCCGCGCGGCACAGAGGCGAGTACAGGATTTCTGAAATGGGATAGCCTGCCTCTAAAATCTTCCTGCCGCATTCCTCTGCCTGCTCATGCCCCAGCGGTGTCAGGGCAATGTCAGTAGAACCACAGATCTTGTTTTCCACGTTCCAGATCGTCTGTCCGTGCCGGGTGAAGTAAACATGCTTTGCCATAGACATTAATCCTCCTGTTCCATCAGCTTTCGTACCTTTTGAGTATACAGTGCCTGTACCGACGGATATTCTCCCAGTCCCTTCCGGTGTGCGGTGACCGTATAGCCGGCACGGGTGAAAATATTATACCAGGAATCCGGCGTTTCTCCTGCCATATCGTTCTGGACGTGATCGCCGGCCACCAGAAGCATCGGCAGCAGTTCCACGTGGGTATAGGCAGAACGCCCCAGCTGTTCCAATATGGTTTCCATTGTAGGATAGCCCTCCACCGTGCCGACAAATACATTGGGATAGCCCTTCTGCTTCAGCCAGTAGTCGAACGCCGGATACGCCTGATTTGCCATATGCGCCGTCCCGTGTCCCAGAAGAACATAAGCCGTATCCGCACTGGCGTGAATGGCATGATCCCCCTCCAGGGCATCAATCAGCGCCGGATAATCCTCCGTGTGCATCAGCAGAGGCTGTCCCATATGAAAGTCCGAAAAGCACGCCGCAAACGGCGCTGCCGCCGCACAAAGACCCTCATATTCCTCTCCGGGAATCACATGGGTGGGCTGGCAGTACACCCGGTCATAGCCCATGATTTTCAGGCGTTCCAGCGCCTGTGCTACAGAGTCCACCGGCTGGCCGTTCCTGCGCATTTTCGCCGCAATAATCCGGCTGGTGAAAGCACGGTACACATCTGCTTCCGGGAAGGCATGCTGTACAGCCTGCTCTACGGCGCCGATGGTTTTTTCTCTGGTTTCCGCATAGCTGGTGCCGAAACTGATCATGAGCACAGCCGTTCCCTTCCGCGGAACCGTTCCGGCTGCGCAGGCTTCTCCATATTGGAGATACGCTGCCTCGCCGCCGCAGCGGAACAGTGCCACAGCATCCGTTGCTGTCATTTGCTGCAAAAGTGCCCTGCGCCGCGCCGGATCGGCAATCTGTGCCTTCCACTGCTTCCGCAGCGTTTCCAGAGGCTCACAGATTGCTGCATAATCTGCCAGTTCGTGCTCCATTTCCCGGCAGATTGCACTGGACAGTCCCGGCGCACCGCCGTCTGTAGAAGCGGTTACGGCCACACTGCCCCACCGCCGCTGTGCCGGCACGGAAAAATCCGGCGTACAATCTGTGCAGGGCGTTACAGAAGATGCCATAATCCCGGCAGCCTGTGCATCTGCTACAATCTGTTCATTCTGCGCCGGATCATTAGTTGCCGCAAAGACCAGTGCGGCTGGGTATTGTTTCAGCAGCGCCGGAGTATACAGCGTGCGGAGATAGGTCACGGCAAGCTCCCGGAGTGCCTCCGGTTCCTGCTCCGGCGCAGCAGCAACTACCGCTGCGCCTGCCTCTGTCAGTACCCGGATGCGCCGCTGCGCCACATTTCCGGCACCAATTACCAGACACGTTTTTCCCTCTACAGGAATTAAGATGGGATACATTCGCTTTCTCTCCTCTCTCCGGCATCTGCCAGAACACATGCTGTCATTCCGGAAATATCCGCCTGCTCCGCTGTCATTGCCACCGGAATGCCCAGCTCCCGGGCCGTCCGCGTTGTCACCGGGCCGATGGACACGATTTTTGCCGGACACACACCGGCCTGATCTCCCCGCAGCTGTGCATAGGCACGCACTGCCGAGGCGCTGGCAAAGAACAAATAGTCTGCATCTTCCAGCGCCGCATCCAGCAGCTGCTTCTTTCGGGTATCGGTTTCCGTGCGGTACAGGGAAACACTGTCAAAGGCTGCGCCGGCAACTTTCAGGCGTTCTGCCAGCACCGGCGAGCCATTTTCTGCCCGGAGCAGCAGCACCCGGTCAGAGGGCGTCAGCTCCGGAATCAGCGCATCTGCCAGATACCGGCTTTCAAACTGTTCCGGAATCCGGTCTGCCTGAATGCCCTGCTGTGCCAATGCTTCTGCTGTTCCCTTCCCGATTACGGCAAATTTCAGATGCAGCAGCTGCCGCAGGTCTACGCCGTCTCGTTTCAGGCCGTCAAATAACAGGGAAACGCCATTGGAACTGGTGAGCACCAGCCAGGTATACCGGCTCCAGTCGATCTGCCGGAGCAGACCTGGCTCTGGCTGTGTGGTATGAATGAGACTCACCTCAATGGTTTCTGCCCCGTACTGCCGCAGATAGTGCGCAGTCTTTTCTGTATGCGCCGGTGTGCCGGTGGCCACAATCCGCTTTCCGAACAGTGCCCCCTTTTCAAACCAGCGCAGGCTCTCTCTGAGCTGTGCCACCGGGCCGATTACAGTCATGGCTGGTGTGCGGATGCCGGCGCGCAAAGCCTCTTCTGCAATGGTTCCCAGCATGGCTGCGGCGGTTTTCTGCCGTGCCGTAGTGCCCTGCTGAATCACTGCCGCCGGCGTTTCCGGTGACATACCGTGCCGGATCAGCTGTGCGGCAATCCGGGGAAGATTGCGAAGACTCATAAGAAAAATCAGGGTGCCGTCCAGCTTTGCCAGACGGGCATAATCCGGCTCTTCCATGATGTCGGCCTTTTTGTGCCCTGTGATTACATGAAACGAAGAAGCATACGCCCGGTGGGTCACCGGAATTCCGGCATAGGCCGGTACGCTGTAGCAGGACGATACACCGGGAACAATGGTAAAGGGAATCCCGGCAGTTTGCAGCACCTCGGCTTCCTCGCCGCCTCTGCCAAAGACAAAGGGGTCTCCCCCCTTGAGCCGCACCACCAGCATACCGTCTGCCGCCAGCTTTGCCAGCAGGCGGTTGGTTTCCTCCTGCTGCATGGCGTGCTGTCCGGCATGTTTGCCGGCGTAGATGAGCTGACAGGAAGGCTTTGCCAGATTCAGCACAGACGGACACGCCAGTGCATCATAGACAATCGCATCTGCACACCGAATGTACCGAATCGCCTTTTCTGTGAGCAGCTCCGGATCACCGGGGCCGGCACCCACCAGGATGACTTCTCCTTGTTTCATGCATTTTCCTCCTTGATTAAGCGTCGGATCTGTCTTCTGGCCGCAGAGATCGTAGCCGCAGAACAGTCCGTGTCCAGGCCGTCCTGCTTGCCCAGAATTTCCAGCAGATGTGAAATCCGGGGCAGGCGCAGATGATGCTGCCGCAGCAGTTCCGGCTGTGCAAATATCTCGTCCGGCGTTCCGTCTGCAATCACACGTCCGCTGTCCATCACGAAGATGTGATCTGCATACACCGGCACCACGTCAATATCATGGGTAGACAGCACAATGGTGGTGTGCTGCTCCCGGCAGACCTCCTGCAGCAGATGCATCAGCTCGCTTACGCCCACCGGGTCCAGTCCGGCCGTCGGCTCATCCAGAATCAGCACCTCCGGCTCCATTACCATAATACCGGCAAATGCCACGCGCTTTTTCTGCCCGAAGCTGAGGGAATGGGTCGGGCGCTCCCGGAGATCCGTAATGCCGATGCGTTCCATTACAGCTTCCACCCGGCGCTGTACCTCTTCCTTCGGCAGCCCCATGTTTACCGCGCCAAAGGAAATATCCTGATAGACAGACGCGGAAAAGAGCTGATCATCCGGATTCTGAAAGACGATTCCCACCTTTGTCCGCAGCTTTCGCAGCCCTTCCTTAGTATAGGAAATCGGCTCTCCCCGGAACAGCACCTCACCTGCTTCCGGCTGCAAAATGCCGTTTAAATGGAGAAACAGGGTAGATTTTCCGGCACCGTTTGCACCCAGCACCGCTGTTGTTTTCCCCTCCGCAAAACCAATGCTGAGGTTTTCAATGGCATGACGCTGTGCATCGTAACCATAGGTCAGATTTTTTGCTTCCAATATCATGATGCGCTTATCCTTTCCCCCAGATCCGGAGTACGGCCGCAAGACCGGTAATTCCTATGCACCAGCAGACAATGCCTGCCTTCTGCCAGGATTTTGTTTCATATGCGATGCCCAGCGTCCGGATTTCTCCGGTATAGCCTCTGGATTCCATTGCAATATACGTGCGTTCCGCCTGGCGGTATGCCCGGATGAACAGGTTGGAAATCAGCTGTCCCATGGAGTATAACCCGGTTTTCAGCGTGGCATATCCCAGCCGGCATTCCTGCGCATTGCGGATTTGTGCTGCAATTTCCAGCAGCACGAAGATATAACGGTACACAAGCTCCATAATCTCTACCAGAAAGCCAGGCAGATGCATCCGGCGCAGCGCCGTAAACAGTTCCGTCATCGGGGTAGAGGTGGACAGAAAATAGAGACAACTCACCGCGGCGAGACACTGGAGAAAGGTGTGGCTGAACTGGGAGAGACTCTCCCCCGTAACGCCCACCTGCCATTTTCCCACCGAAAACGCCCACAGCATGTGCTCCTGGGATTTTGTCACCTGAATCAGCAGCAGCACTGTGCCCAAAATCACAAATCCCAGCGGTATTTTCATCAGACAGATAACATGATGCCACCGGGTTTTCCCGATGGCAGTCATGACAAAGAGCATGGTGCACAAAATCAGCACGCTCAATAGATATGTATGAGAAATTAAACAGAGCACGAGGCTGTACAGCGCAAAAAACAATTTCCACATCGGCGATACCCGGCACAGCGCGGATGCATAGGCGATTTCGTCAATCAGAATCCGCTCTCCGTGGGTATGGGAATGAGAATGGGTATGTTTTTTCATGCTGCAGCATCCCCCCTCTAGGCGTTTTTCTGCTCCGCTGCCGTTGTTTCCGCAGCAGATTCTGCTCCGGTATCCTTCGGCTTCCGACTGATGCGCCCTAAGACAAAGCCGCAGATTCCGGCGCCGATTGCCGATTGTACACAGAACAAAAGGGATTCGATTTCACCGGAAGGCGGCTCCCAGAAGGACTGGAACCACGGAGTATAGCCCTCGTCAATCTCTTCGATTACACCAGAGCCGGCATCATCCGTTCCACCAAATTCCGTATTGCCCAGCAGTGCCAGCGGTACCGTTACCAGCAATACTACGCCCAGGGCCAAAACCAGATTTCTTGCCCAGATTTTTCCTTTTCCCGGGTTCTTGACCGTAATGCCGGACAGTTCCTTCAGTTCCTTTGCGCAGTTCTTCTGGATAACGTTATACACAATGACAGTGAGGATGCCTTCTGCAATGGCAATGGGCACCTGCGTCGGCGCAAAAACGGCAATGAACTTGGCAAACGATCCCCAGAAGTTATCTCCCGGATATGCCGCAGCCAACTGTACAGAGGTCAGGCAGTAAGTTGCCATATCGCCCACAGTTGCGGAAACAAATACAGCCACGCCCATAGGTGCCTTGCACTTTTTCATCAGCTGGAACAGGCCATAGGAAACAAACGGCCCGAAGATTGCCATGGAAAACGTGTTGGCACCCAGCGTGGTCAGACCGCCGTGCGCCAGCAGAATTGCCTGGAACAGCAGTACGATAATGCCCAGAATGGACATAATAGACGGCCCGAAGAGAATTGCGCCCAGTCCGGTACCGGTGGCATGGGAACAGCTGCCGGTAACAGAGGGAATTTTCAGGGAAGAAATGATAAAGACAAAGGCAGCACACAGCGCAATGAGCAGCTTAACCTTTCCCTGATAAGCGATTTTCCGCTTCAGGCTCACCGCGCCGGCAGCCAGGAACGGAATGCACAGCGCACCCCAGGCAATACACCAGCCGGCCGGCAGATAACCCTCCATGATATGCATGGCGGAAACGGTGGTTTGTCCGGTGCTCTCCATATCGGACAGCAGCAGAATTACTGCCAGCACCGAGACCAGGATGGGACAGACGGCCAGTCCGCCGGCTTTTCCCGCGATACTGCGCCGCAGCGACTGAAATTTGGTTGTGTTTGTTTTCATACAAACTCCTTTCGGCAGTGCAGGGCACTGCAAATGATATAGCGCGTCTGCGGGGATATAACATACTCCCCCTCAAACAGGCTTTTGGAACTCAGCCGATAAAAAATACACACGGATTTCCGGGCATGTTTTGCGGACAAGTTCCGGTATAAGACTGTTGCCGCAGAACACAGACACACTGCACGTCTACCGAAAAGGAGGCTTTGAAAACGGATTGTTCCGAAGGATTCGAAACGCCCGTTTCTGTGATTTGTGATTGCAGAAACAGATTCTTATTGTGTCGATGCAGCAGAAGCAAAATATGCGTCTGCATCTCCCAATGTTTTATCAATCTCGCGCAGCGTGTGCGCGTTGGAAACAAAAATTGCTTCAAACTGGCTGGGGCCGAAATAGTTGCCCTCGTCCAGCATGAAATGGAAATAGCGCCGGAACTGCTCTGTATCCGCGGTCTTGGCGCTGGTGTAGTCCGTTACCGGCTGCGCCGTAAAGTAGAGGCAGGACAGAGATCCAATGCCGTTGACTACCGCTGGCACATGATGCCGCGCAAGGATTTCCTCCAGTCCGCTCCGGAGCCGATGAGACAAAAATCCGATCTGACGGTATACCTCCGGATGGGCTTTCAGATAGCGCAGCTGAGTCAGACCGGCGCGCATGGCAACCGGATTGCCGCTGAGCGTTCCTGCCTGGTAGACAGAACCTAAAGGAGATACCATCTGCATGATATCCTTCCGGCCGCCGTATGCCCCCACTGGCATGCCGCCGCCGATGATTTTACCATAGGTCACCAAATCCGGCACAACGCCGAAGTGTCCGATGGCACCGTCAATTTGCAGGCGGAATCCGGTGATGACTTCATCCAGAATCAGCAGCGCGCCGTATTGGTCACACAGTGCGCGCAGCCCTTCCAGGAAGCCTTTTTTGGGAACAACAACGCCCATATTGGCTGCCACCGGTTCAACAATCACGCAGGCGATTTCTTCCGGATACTGGGCGAACAGAGCCTCTGCGCTGTCCAGATCATTATACACCGCAGTCAGGGTGTCCGCAGTACAGCCCTTCGGTACGCCGCTGGAATCCGGGATTCCGGCAGTCATCACGCCGGAGCCTGCCTTGACCAGCAATGCATCTGCATGGCCGTGATAGCATCCGGCAAACTTGATGATTTTATCCCTGCCGGTGAAGCCGCGGGCAGCGCGAATGGCGCTCATTACCGCTTCGGTTCCGGAATTCACCATGCGCATCATTTCCACTGCGGGAACAATGGAGTGAATCAGCTCGGCCATTTCCACTTCCAGTGCTGTGGCTGCGCCATAGCTCAGGCCACTGTCCAGCTGCTTTCGCACAGCATCCAGGACAAAGTCCGGGTTATGCCCCAGAATCATCGGCCCCCAGGAACCAATATAGTCGATATAGGCGTTTCCGTCCTCATCGTACAGATACTGATCCTTGGCGCGCTGAATAAACCGGGGTGTGCCCCCCACTGACAAAAAAGCGCGAACCGGGGAATTGACACCGCCCGGCATCAGATCCTTTGCCTTTTCATAGAGCTTCTGGGATTGTTCGATATGCATCATCATCCAATCCTCCCTTCCCGGATATACTTTGCCAGTTCCATGGCAAAGTACGTGATCAGCAGATCGGCGCCGGCACGGTACATGCACACAGCCGACTCACAGATTACAGCTTCCCGGTCAATATAGCCGGCAGCCGCTGCCGCCTGAATCATGGCATACTCGCCGCTGACGCTGTACAATGCCACCGGCTGATGAAACTGTTCTTTCAGAGATTTCAGCACATCCAGGTAAGCCATTCCCGGCTTTACCATCAGGATATCTGCGCCCTCCTGTACATCCAGCTGTGCTTCCAGCAAGGCCTCTTCGGCGTTGTGCGGATCCATCTGATAGCTCTTTCTGTCCCCGAATGCCGGAGCAGAGCCGGCCGCATCCCGGAACGGGCCATAGAAGGCAGAGGCGTATTTTACAGAATAGGCCATAATCGGGATCTGTGTAAAACCGTTTTCATCCAACACCTGGCGGATGCGTCCCACTCTGCCATCCATCATGTCAGAAGGCGCCACCATATCTGCGCCTGCCTGCACATGAGACAGAGCGGTTTTCGCCAGCACTTCCAGGGTCTTGTCGTTGTCTACCTCGTGACCGCAGAGAATGCCGCAGTGGCCGTGGGACGTGTATTCACACATGCACACATCTGTAATCACATACAGCTGCGGAAACTTTTCCTTGATCAGGCGCACTGCCTTCTGGACAATGCCGTCCGGCTGCCATGCGCCGCTGCCGACTGCATCCTTCTGCGCCGGAATGCCGAAGAGCAAAACGCTTTTTACACCGCTGTCCGCTACCTGCTGCAAAATTTCATCTGCCCGATCCAGGCTCCAGCGGAATTGTCCCGGCATGGAGGGAATCTCTTCCCGAATATTTTCTCCCTCCTGGAAAAAAATCGGATAAATCAGTGTATCCGAAGAAATCCGAGTTTCCCGCACCATACTGCGCAGCAACGCACTGCTGCGCAGCCGACGGGGGCGTGTTGTCAGATTCATATTTCATAACCAGCTTTCTATTTCAATTGTTCTGCAAGTTGTTCCGCCAGTACAGACGCTTCTGTCCGTCTGCCGCTTATCCAGGCGGAACGAGGGGTATTTCCGATTCCGGAAAATCCATAAATGGTGATGCTGTCGCCATCCGGCCGTGCATAGCAGCCCACCGGAGCGGAGCAGTCACCGCCTGCCGCGGCGGCAAACTGACGCTCCGCCCTGGCACACAGGGCGCTGTCCGGATCGTTCAGCTGTTCCAGCAGCGCGGCATATTCTCCGGCGCGGCACTGCACCGCCAGGATGCCCTGTCCGGCCGCCGGCACCATCTTCTCCGGAGAAAACCGCGCCGAAATCCGCTGGGAAAGTCCCAGCCGCGCAAGGCCGGCTTCTGCCAGAATCAGCGCGCCGTATTCTCCCCTGTCCAGTTTTTCCAGACGAGTGAGCACGTTTCCGCGAACCGGTTTTACCGCCACATCCGGGTACAGCTGCCGCAGCTGCATGCTTCTCCTGGCACTGGCGCAGCCCACAGGCTTTGTCCGGTCCCAGGTCTGTACGCCTGCCGGAAGCACCAGCACATCGGCCGGCACTGCTCTCTCAGAAAAGGCACCAATGGGGATGGCCGGGTTTTCCTCTGCCGGCACATCCTTTAAGCTGTGCACACACAGGTCAACCGCTCCTGCCAGAAGCGCCGCATCCAGTTCCTTTAAGAACAGACCCTTTCCGCCGATCTGATCCAGTGTCCGATTCAGAATTTTGTCTCCGGTGGTTTTCATGGTCACCAGTTCCAATTCCGTATCCGGCAGAATCCGTCTGATCTGTTCCATCACCAATTCACTTTGCAGCACGGCCAGACGACTGGCACGGCTGCCGATCCTTATGATCTGTTTCATGTGCGCTAGAACCTTCCTCTGTCTTTGATTTTCTCGCAGCACTGCCGCAGCAGTTCCGGACAAATCTGTGCCTTCATACTGCCCATGAGCATATCCACCGTTTTTCCGGCGGCCAGCGTCACGATCTGTTCCAGATCTGCTGTCCCGGCGTAAGGAGCAGCATCGGTGCTGCGGAGAATCCGCTGTGCGGCAAGCTGTTTCAGCTTCTGCATATACGGCACCGATTCCCGGTAATTCTGCCACATCTGAAACGCATCTGCATACTGTGCAGCAATCTGTTCCAGGGCAGCAATGGCATTCGCATCCGGTGCCGCATCCAGGCCAAACTGATCCAGATTCCACACCGTAACGCCGTCTATGCCGCTGCATTCCGGCTCAATATCCCGCGGCAATGCCAGATCCAGAATAAGGCGCGGCCTGTGATCCAGCTGCGTCAGCTGCTTTGCCCGCACGGTATAGTGAGGACTGCGTGTTGCACTGATCACAATTTCAGAGGATTCCATCTGTACAAAGCGCTGTTCATACGGAATCGGGGTTACGCCAAAGGGAATTACCGTTTCCCCATGGTGATAGGTGCGCAGCGTCATAAAGACACGGCACCCTTTTTCCTGCAAAAGCGCAGCCGTCTGCCGTCCCATGCTGCCGTTGCCGATCACCAGACAGGTTTTCCCGTCCAGTGCTCCCAGGTGTTGCTCCAGCCGTTTCAGCGCGCCATAGGAAACGGAAAGTGGCACACTGGAAACAGATACCTGTGTCAGCGCTTCCTTTCCGGCTGAAACTGCGTTGCGGAACAGGCTGTCCAGAACAGCATCTGCTGTGCGACACTGTCTGGCTCTTCGGATGGCCTGTCCCACCTGTGTCACGATCTGTTCCTCGTGAAGAATCTGAGAGTGCAGACCGCAGGCAACCTCCATGAGATGCTGCGCTGCCGCTGTACCCCGCTTGATATTTCCGGGAAATTTTTCCGGAGCAGAGGCGGTATACCGCAGCAAAAGTTCATCCGGCATAATACCGGCATCCGGTTCCATAGAGAGATAGAGTTCTGTCCGATTGCAGGTTGTCAGGAGCACTGCGCCGTGCACACCCGGATATGATACGACAGATGTCATCAGCTGTGTGGCCTGTTCCTCTGAAAATGCGAACGGCTCACGCTGTGCCACATCTGCCCCATGCACATCAATTCCTGCCATACATAGACCCATGTTGTTTCACATCCTTACTGAAAAGCGGTTTTCGCAGGCATTTCTGCCCGCAGCCGGAGAGGCATCCGTTCTGTGACGGTACACAAAACCGACTGGCAGCATTTGATCTGCCACGCAAAATACGGCAGTTGCTGCTGCTCCAGCCGGGAAAGGAGCGCCATAATTGTGCCCCCGTGCACCACTGCCGCAAGATAGCCCTCAGTTCGGTTTTGCAGCGCCTGTTCCATGGCGTTGCAGCACCGCTCTGTAAACTGTTCCCTGGATTCTCCTCCGGGAAAGGGCAGCGTACCGCCGCTGTCAATCCACGCCTGATAGGCCGGATCTCCGGAGAGCATCTCGTAGGTTTTTCCTTCCCATGCGCCGAAATCGCATTCCTCCAGCCCGTTTACCGCAAGCCGGGGCACGTCCGGAAACAGAATCTTTGCAGTCTCCCTGCAGCGCTGCATAGGGCTGGTCAGCACCAATTCCGGCACCGGCACAGAAAGTGCGGTGGCGCGCTGCTCTGCCAGACGAATGCCCTCTGTGCATAAAGGGACATCCGTCCGGCATCCCAGATAGCAATGCCGGGTGTTTTCCTGTGTCAGACTGTGCCGGATCAGCAGCAGCTTCATTTCCATGACCTCCTCTGCCTGTGCCGAAGCAATGCAAAAAAGCAAAAGAATCCCTGTGTTATCCAGAAAGAACACAGGGATTTCAGGCGCACCAAAAAGAGCCTTTGCAAAATAACTGCAAAGCGCATGTGCCAGAACAATTTCCTCTATTCTCGTAGATGGATGGATGTTAGAACCGTTCCTTCCGCAGATATGCTTGTAAAGGCAGGCTCTGAAACTTGTTTTTGCAGAAAACTTGCAGAACAAATTCGGAGTGCAGCTGAAAAAACTGCATCTCCTTTTCCATAAAAGCTGGCAGACCGGTATCCCGACTTTGGGTCATCATACTGCTGCGCCTTCCCGGAACAGGTTCCAGTGGCCTGTGCAGCAATACTCGCAGGAATTTCTGCGCCTGTCAAAGCAGTTCTGACAAACACAAAAGTTCCCGAATTTGCCTATATTTTCTTATGACACAGACAAATTCCGATACGGTAGCGGAACTGTGCAGGATTCTCACCTGACTTCCCTGACTGTTTCATCCGGATGCAAAAAACATTTTCGCCCGGACAAAACAGGAGCGCCGCCTTCTTTTTTCAGAAAGCAGCCGCGTCCATCTGCCGCCAATTGTTTGGTAACTATAATGTGTTCTCCCTGCATATATGGATGTCCGGGAAAACAACTTCTTATACTATACCATATTTTTTGGGGATTGGCAAGTCCTATTTCATAATTTTTCAGAAACGGAATGTGGATGGCAAACGATTTTTTCAGCGGTACAGCTGATACAAAAGGGCATTGCAGACTGCGGCCGCCACATTGCTGCCGCCCTTTCGTCCTCTTGCCACAATGCAGGGCACTTCCTGCTGGGCCAGAATCTGTTCCTTGGCCTCCACCACATTGACAAATCCCACCGGAACACCAATGATCAATTCCGGCTTTATCTGCTTTTCTTCGATCAGCTGATCCAGCCGCACCAGGGCGGTAGGCGCATTTCCCACTGCAAAGATCAAGGGCACATCCAGCCGGCAGGCATGCTCCATAGAGACAACTGCCCGTGTTACGCCCCGTGCCTTTGCCTCTGCCGCCACATCCGGATCTGCCATAAAGCAGTGCGCCTCGCCGCCCAGATGATGCAGAGAGGTCTTGTTAATCCCGGCAAGCGCCATATTGGTATCGGTGACAATATGTGCCCCGTTTCGCAGCGCATCCAGTGCCCGTTCCACGGCATGTGGAGAAAAAACCAGATTTTTCGCATAGTCAAAGTCCGCCGTGGTATGAATTACGCGCCGCAGTACGCATAATTCCGGCTCCGGGAGAGAGGTCTCTCCCAGCTCTGCCTGAATGATCTCCATGCTGCGGTTCTCGATTTCCATGGGCTTTTGATATTCCATCTGTTTTTTCATATGTCCCTCCTATTCCAGCAGTTCATAGGCTTCTACTGCCGCCTTAGTGAAATCTGCAATTTCGCCATAGGCAGCCAGTGCAAAGTCAAACAGCTTTGCGCCGATTACACCCCCGGTGCCTTCTCCCAGGAACATGCCGCACTGGAGACATGCCTGCATTCCCAGTGCATCCAGCGCCATTTTTCCGGCAGGTTCCGCCGAGCAGTGCGTTGCAAACAGAAAATCCCGGCACGCCGGCACCAGCCGCACCGCGCAGTTTGCCGCCACTGCGGAGATAAAGCCATCAATCAGAACCGGAATCCGATAGACAGCGCCGCCTAAAAATGTTCCGGCAATGCCGCACAAATCCAGGCTTCCTACCTTTGCCAGCACATCGATTACATCCCCGGCATCCGGCCGGTGCAGTGCCAGCGCATCCCGGATTACCTGGATTTTGTGCTGTACCCCGGCCTGTGTCAGACCGGCGCCGCGTCCTGTGACCTGCTCCGGATCAACGCCTTCCAATGCGGCAAATACAGCGCTGGACGCGGTGGTGTTGCCGATTCCCATTTCCCCGGTGACCAGCAGGGTATAGCCTTCCTGCTGCTTTTCCCGCACCAGATCTATGCCAGTCTGAATGGCCTGGGTTGCCATTTCCCGTGTCATGGCCGGTTCCTTGGCAAAATTTTTCGTTCCATAGGCCACCTTTCGCTTCATCAGGCCGGGACAGTTTAGCTCCGATGCAATGCCGATATCTACCGGGCACACATCCGCGCCTGCCACACGAGAAAGGGCGTTGATCGAGGCAATTCCCTTGGTGAAATTCTGTGCCACTGCCGCAGTAACCGAACTGTCTGTCTGCGTCACGCCCTCTTCTACAATGCCGTTATCCGCGCAGTAGATGAGCACAGCCTTTTTCAGCGGAGCAATATTCGTCTGGCCGGTAATGCCGGCCAGACGAATCACCATTTGTTCCAGCACGCCCAGGCTCCGCAGGGGCTTTGCCAGACCGTCCCAATGGGCCTGTGCCGCCTGCATTGCGGCCGCATCCAACGGCCGGACATCGCACCATTGCTTTGGTATCATATCTGTTTCCTCTCTTTCTCTGCACATGCCAGCAGCGCTTTCTGCATCTCCGGTAATGTCATTGTGGCTTCGGCCGGAGGGGCAATGAGAATGACAGGGATTCCCATCACCTTGGCCGCCTGTACCTTTTCCGCCACGCCGCCCCGCATGCCGCTGTCCTTAGAAACCAGCACGGCAATCTGATACTTCTGCAGCAGTTCCAGCGTCTGCTGCGCAGAAAACGGCGGCACTGCAAAAATCAAATGTGCCTGGCTTCCGGCCGTCATTTGCCGGGAATCCGGCGTATCCAGAATCCGGGCATATCCCCGTACAGCGAAATCCGGCACAGCCTGTTCATAAAACGCCAGTGTATTTCCCCCGGTAGTGAGCAGAATATTGCCTGCCGTCTTTCTCAGATGCGCCACTGCCTCTTCCTTGGACTGCACACGAAGAATCTGATCGTAGGCATACTGCACCGGCGGCCGTCCCAGCCGGAAATAGGGAAGCTTCAATTCCCGGCAGACAGTACGCACCGTGCGTGTCACCTCTGCCGCAAAGGGATGGGATGCATCTGCCACTGCATCCGCATCCGCCAGCACCTGCCGGAAGCCCTCTGCGTCCAGCCGCCCCACCTGTACTGTACAGGGCAGTCCTTCTAAGATCGTTTTCCCGTAGGCGGTTGCTGCAAACGCCGTTATGTTCCAGCTTTCCGGCAGCATGCGGATAAGATCGGTGGCTTCACTGGTTCCGGCGATCACTGCCAGGGAAAACGGCTTCATACCTGTGTCTCCGTTCCGGAAAGGCAGTATCCCCGGGGTGTGATCATCTTTCCGTTTTTCACATAGGTCTGTGAATTGCCGACAATCACAATACAGAACATATCCACTGGTTCTTCCGGCAGCTTTTCAAGGGTGGTAATCCAGGCCGTCTCTCCTTCTCGTCCGGCATTTTTCACAATGCCCACTGGTGTTTCCGGCTTCCGGAACTGCCCGATTTGAGCCGCCGCCTGCGCCAGATAATGAGGACGGGACTTGGAACGGGGATTGTAGAGACAGATGACAAAGTCTCCTTCTGCCGCACAGGAAACCCGGCGGAAAATCAAATCCAGCGGTGTCATGCAGTCGCTGAGACTGATCACCGCAAAATCATGCATCAACGGCGCTCCCAGCACAGCAGACGCGGCACTGGCCGCAGTTACGCCGGGGACGGCGATCACTTCCAGATCGGCACCGGTTTCTTCCACAATTTCCAGCAGGATTCCAGCCATGCCGTATATGCCGCTGTCACCGCCGGAAACCAGTGCCACGATTTTTCCGGACAGAGCTTTCTGCACTGCAATCCGGCAGCGTTCCTCCTCCTTGCGCATGGGAGCGGCATAATAGGTCAGATCCGGAAACAGCTTTCGCAGTAAATTGACATAGGTGGTATAGCCGATAACCAGATCAGCCTGTTCCAGCGCCGTAACTGCCTGCTGTGTCATATCGGCTCTTCCGCCGGGGCCGAAGCCCACTACATAAATGCTTGCTTTCATACAACTTCTCCCTCATAAAAGATAGAAACGAATTGTCTGCCGGTTACAGGTGAAGCGGCGGCATTTTTTTCCGGCAGGCCGCTAAGGTCACGCCCGGAAACTTCCGCTTTCCTGTGAGCACCTCTCCGCAGCCGGATGCCAGATAGCTGCACGCCTCTGCCACTGCCGGAACGCCGGTAATCTGCCGGACAAATTCCGACTCTGCAAAAGGATAGGTGCAGCTTTGGATTTCCTCCGCCGGCACAATTACCAGCGGCGCTGCATAGGCACGGCTCAGCGCCAGAACGGCCGGCTCCTCTGCCTTTAGTCCAATGGTAGCGATAGCCGACACGCTATGCCGGCTCAGCCCGAACTGTTCCAGAAACGTCTCCGCACATTGCAACAGATGCTCCGGGGAAATTCCCCGTTTGCAGCCCACGCCCAGCACCAGGCTTTTCGGCCGAAGCAACAGCCGCTGCTGTTCCGGCGGCAGCGAAATCTGGCGGTCAGACACCGTCACCCCATAGGGCAGAGCGGTTTCCGGACTGGTGTCCAGATACGGCGGCAGCGGAAATTCTGTGGGAATATCTGTCTGAAATGCCACTGTTTTCCCTTCCAGCAGTGTGCCGCTGATGTGCTTTAATACCGGAAGGTTTTCGATTTTCAGCTGATTGGCCTTTGCAAATTCGTCAAAGGACAGGATTCCCGCTGTGTCCGTTGCGGTTGTAATTACCGGATCACTGCCCAGCTTTTCCGCAATGGTTCGCGTCAGTGCATTGGCACCGCCCAGATGGCCGGAAAGCAGACTGATCACATGGGTTCCCTGCTGATCCAGTACAAGCACCGCCGGATCTTCTGCCTTTGAACGAAGCAGCGGCGCAATGGTGCGTACCACAATTCCGGCAGCCATTACAAACACCAGCGCATCCGCTTCCCGGAACGCCTGTTCCACACCGGCCGCAAAATTCTCCTTGGGCATTACTCTGCCGCCGCACAGTTCCTGCATCTGTTCCGCCAGTGCTTTCCCCTGGGGTGTCAGCCAGAAATAGACGATCTTCATGCTTCGCTCCCCTGCCGGTATCCGTGGGTAAAGGTTTTGTCATAGAGCCGGGACAGGGTGTAAGCGTCCCCCAGAAAGCGCCCTACGGCCACCAGCGCCGTCTTGGTGATGCCGGCCGCCTTTACCTTTTCCGCAATGGTTTCCAGGGTGCCGGTGACGATTTTCTGTTCCGGCCAGCTGGCCTTATACACAACCGCAGCCGGCGTATCTGCCGGATATGATGTGCACAGCCGCCGCACCAGTTCTTCTATTTGCCCCACAGACAAGAATAGAATCATCGTGGCCTGATGCTTGGCCAGGGATTCGATTTGCTCTGCCGCCGGAACCGCTGTCCGGCCTTCCATCCGGGTGAGGATCACAGTCTGAGTCACATCCGGCAGGGTGTACTCCTTTTCCAAGGCTGCTGCAGCCGCCAGAAAAGAACTGACCCCCGGCACAACCGCATGCGAAATTCCTCTTTCGTCCAGCGCATCGATCTGTTCCCGGATTGCCCCGTACAGGGACGGATCTCCGGTGTGCACCCGGACTGTTGCCTTCCCTTCCTGTTCCGCCTGTTCCATGACGGCCAAGACTTCTTCCAGTGTCATGCCGGCGCTGTCATAAATCCGGCAGTCCGGTTTTACATCCTGCAAAACTGCCGGATTTACCAGCGACCCGGCGTAGATGATCACATCCGCCTGGTCAATGAGCCGTTTCCCCTTGATGGTCAATAGTTCCGGATCCCCGGCCCCGGCCCCTACAAAATATACCATTACCGCAGTCCTCCTTTTTTGATCAGCAGTGTGGTGAAATAGGAGTTCCCATCTGCCTTCGGTTCGCCTACATAGGCGGTTTCCATGCCTACATCCCGGAACATCACCGTTTTTTCCAGCAGCCCCTGTTCTTGCAGCAGCGGCAGCAGCCAGGAAAGGGTGCGTCCGGCCTTCATAATCACCACATTTTCAAATTGAGCCAATGCTGCTTCAATTTCCGCCTGCGCCGTGATTCCCGGCAGAACCAAAAGTGATTCTCCGTTTTCACACAGGCTGTACTGTGCACTGGCTGCCCCGGCGCAAAAGGAGGGAATGCCGGCAATCACCTGTGTGGCATAGCCCTTTTCCGCCAGTATCTGGCGCACATAGGTGGCTGTACTGTAGACGGAAACGTCTCCCAGTGTCACCATTGCCACCTGCTTTCCGGCTTCCAGTGCCTGTTCTACCGGCAGGAGTGCGCCGCCGCGCAGGTAGGTACGGTAATCCGCATGCGCCTTCATGGGAAAGACGATCTTGCACAAGGCAGCACGGGAAAGATCTGCCCCCTGTCTGGCAATGCCATAGGCTGCGGAAGGCTCTCCGGCCTGTTTCACCGGAATCACCAGCACATCAGCCTGTTCCAGCACCTGCTTTGCCCGGAGCGTCATGTCCATGGGATCTCCCGGCCCCACGCTTACTGCATAAAATGTTCCTGTACGCATTTGGTTTCCTGCCCTTCTGTTTCACAGCAGAATAGCAGCACCGGATGTCCCCCATCCAGCACATGATAACTGCCGATTGTTTTTCCGTAATGCACTGTCAGCTGTATGATTTCCAGTCCCGGCATTCCTTTCAGACATGCCGACAGCAGTGCCTGTGTTTCCAGTGTCACTGCACTGATCACCAGCCGGATCCGCTTTGGAATCCGGCGCAGCTGCTGTAAGATTGTTTCCATGGCGCCGCCGCTGCCGCCGATAAAGACACAGTCTGGAATCGGGAGAGCAGCCATCTGTTCCTCTGCCCGTCCGGGTACAACAGTGAGATTTTCTGCCCCCAGCAGTGCCTTGTTCTGTTCCAGAATTTCCAGCGCCGCCGCCTTGTATTCCAGAGCATAAACCTGGCCAAAGGGACAGAACCGGGCACAGGCAACAGAGACGCTCCCGGTTCCGGCACCAATATCCCATACGATACTGTCCGGCCGCAGCCGCAGTTTGCTGAGTATCACTGCCCGGATTTCTTCTTTTGTCATGGGGGATTGATTCCGCAGAAAGGCGCTGTCCGGCAGGAGGCCGTTTCCCGGCAAAATTCCCGGAGACGGATTCCGAATTGCTGCGACACATAGAGACGGATTCTCCCGGTCTCCCCACTGTGCCGGCGTGCCCTGCCAGAGCATCTGGGATGGACTGGTGAGATCTGCCCCCACATACATGGTCACATGGGACAAATGGTAGGTTTCCATGGCAGCGGCAAGCTCTGCCGGGCCGTTTTTCGCCGAGCAGAAGAAAAATGTCAGCGGATGCTGTGCTGCCTGTCCAGCCAGACTCCCGGCTGTGCAGTCTCTGCCGTGCATGCTGAAAACAGCGGCCTGCTCCATAGTCAGGCCAAATGCCGCCCCCAGCAGCTGCAAGGAGCCAACGCCGGGCACAATTTCCAGTTCCAGTTCCGGAAAGCGGTTCTGGATGGTGCGGCAAAGGCTGTACAGCAGCGGATCGCCGGAGACCACGATTCCGATGCATTCCCGTTCCAGCCGCTCCGGCAGCTGCTCCAGCAGCTGGGAGATTTTCCCCATAGGCTGTACCTCCTGCCCGGGAAACAGGGCAGCAAACCGGGGAGAAGCCAGGATACAGTCGGTTTCCTCCAGTTTTTTTCGTGCCGCCGGGAGCAGGTAGTCACTGTTTCCGCTGCCGCCCCCTGCGAGAATCAATTTGTGCCGCAATTCCACCACGCCTTTCGTATTGTTTCTGCCTGTCTGCTGGCCGCAAGAATCCGGTCTTCCTCATCCAGCAGCAATAATCCGGTCACTACTGCGCCCCGTGTCCGCGCTGTGCAGTTTTCACAGGCGCTCTCTGCAATGCTCTGCCAGACAGGCTCTGCCAGGCCGAATGCTTCCAGTGCATCCTGCATTTCTCTGGTGGTATTGCAGGCATACAGCTGCCGGATTTGCTCTTGATCTGCTCCGGCCAGTGCCGCATGGGTACACACGATTTCCCGCTGTCCCCCGGCAGTATGGCTATGCAGATACATAATATTGGCAGCCGGCTTGATAAGCTTTCCCGGCCGTCCGGCCAGCAGCACCTGCCTGATGCCCAGTTCCGCGGCACAGTCCAGCAAATACCCCAGATAGTTGCTGCACAGCACGATTCCTCTGGCACCGGGATAAGTGCGCTTCAGATAGGCCTCGCCAGCATAGCCGGTCACAAAGGCGCAGGCAGTGCCATATTCTGCCCGGCACATGGAAAGCTCCAGCCGGAGAGACTCCCGGATTGCTTCTTCACTCATGGGGCGCACCACACCGGTAGTGCCCAGAATGGAAATGCCCCCTGTGATTCCCAGTCTGCCGTTAAATGTCTTTTTCGCAATCTGGATGCCGCCGGGAACGGAAACAGTGATTTCTGCTCCGGCTGTTCCGATTACGCTGCGTACCGCCTGCTCCATCATCTGTCGGGGAACCGGGTTGATAGCCGGCTCTCCCACCGGAATTTTCAGTCCCTTCCGGGTCACTGTTCCCACGCCTTCGCCGCCCAGGAAGCGAATCACGCCCGGTTCTGACAGAATCCGCACCTTTGCCGTCACCAAACAGCCGTTTGTCTCATCCGGATCGTCTCCGCCGTCTTTTCGCACGCCGCAGACATAGGGACAAATCGGCTGTACTGCAAGTTCCAGTGTTTTTCCGGCCGGGATTTCCAGCGCTACATATTCCGGGCAAATACCCTGGGTCTGCCACAAAACCGATGCCAGGCTTGCCGCAGCTGCACACACTCCGGTGGTGTATCCCTCCCGAAGCTGCCTCACGCCAGATCCCCCCATTCTTCCAGAATGCGGAAAATCCGCGGCAAATCCAGATTTTCCCGGAGCAGCGCGGAGAGCCGCCGGAACTGCTGTTCCTGATAAACCTTCGGATCCAGCACTGCGGTTTCCGCAGAGGAGACACCTTTTTTTGCCAGGAGCGCTTGCAGCAGCGCCTGTGTCGCCGCCGGATTGTCAAACAATCCATGGAGATAGGTGCCGCACACAGTGCCGTCCAGACTGCAATAGCCCACCGTCTCCCCGGAATCCCGCTGGAAAAACGGGACGGCATCCGCACCGCCGGACGTGGTTCCCATGTGAATTTCGTACCCCTTTGCGGAAAGGCCGGAGAGACCGGACAGCAGGCCGGGCAATGGAGCAAATGTGCCGGCAGTCTGCGACCGATGCTTTTGCACCTGAAAAACGGTTTCCGTGTCCAAAAGCGCCATGCCCCGGAGTGTGCCGCCGTCCTCTGTCTGTTCCGGATCTGCAAGCGCCCGTCCCAACATCTGGTAGCCGCCGCAGATGCCCAGCACAGGAGCGCCAGCGGCATGGCATTTCAGCACTTCCGCTTCAATTCCGCTCTGCCGCATCCACCGCAGGTCAGCCATTGTGCTTTTGGTACCGGGCAGCAGGATGAGATCCGGCCGTCCCAGCTGTCTGCGCTGTGTCACATAGCGCAGGGAAACGCCAGGGATTCGTCCCAATGCTTCAAAATCTGTAAAGTTGGAAATCCGGGGGAACCGAATCACCGCCAGATCCAACAGCGCCTGCTGCTCTGCCGTGTGCCGCAGCAGTTCTTCCGAAAGGCTGTCCTCTTCTTCTAAATGGATTTCCGCATAAGGAAGCACGCCCAGCACAGGAATTCCAGTGCGCTCCTCCAGCATGGACAAGCCGGGCTTTAGAATTTCCGGGTCTCCCCGGAATTTGTTGATAACAAAGCCCCGGATGCGGCGGCGTTCTTCTTCTTCCAGCAGGGCAACTGTACCGTACAGGGCAGCAAAGACACCGCCCCGGTCAATGTCCCCCACCAGAATTACCGGAGAATCAGACAGCTCGGCCATTCCCATATTGACCACGTCCACCTGCCGCAGATTGATTTCAGCCGGGCTTCCGGCACCTTCCAGCACAATAATATCCTGTTCCGCCGCCAGGGAATTGTAAGCCTTTTGAATCAGCGGCACCAGTTCCCGCTTTCTCTGATAGTATTCCTGGGCGCGCATGGTGCCGTATACCGCACCATTTACAATGACCTGAGAGCCTTTTTCGCTGGTGGGCTTTAGCAAGATGGGATTCATCCGCACATCCGGTTCTATGCCGGCTGCTTCTGCCTGCACCACCTGGGCGCGTCCCATTTCCAGGCCGTCCTTGGTGATGTAGGAATTGAGGGCCATATTCTGGGACTTAAACGGTGCCACGCGGTAGCCCTCCTCCCGAAAAATCCGGCACAGGCCGGCCGCCAGGAAGCTCTTTCCTGCGGAGGACATCGTACCCATAACCATAATGGATTTTGCCGCCATTGTTACACCTCTCCTTTCAGGCATTGTGCGCCGCCGCATGCTCCGGCGGAAAGACAGCTTTTCAGGTCGGACAGCAGCTTTGCATTTTCTTCCGGCAGACGTACTGCCGCCCGGTAATAGTCGGCGTTCAGGCCGGGATACGTATCGCAGTGCCGCAGCAGAATGCCGAACTCTTGCAAATCCAAATCCAGGTGAGACATCCCCTTCGCCCGGAAGAACAGGAAATTGGCGTGGGAGTCCCACACCTGAAAGCCCAGCTGTGTCAGCCCCCGCTGCAAATCCGGCCGCGCCTGCTGCAAAAACTCCCGGAACTGCATCTGATACGCCTTATCGTTTAAAACTGCGCAGGCTGCCTCTGCTGCCAGTGTATTTACCGGCCAGGGCTGCCCTGTGGTGCGGATGTGCTCGATTCGCCGGACATCTCCGCAAATACCATACCCCAGGCGAAGACCAGGAATGGCATAACGCTTTGTCAGAGAGCGCACCACCAGCAAATTCGGAAATGCATCGATCTTGCGGATACAGGAATTCCGTTCTTCCAGATCCTCAGTCATATCATAAAAACACTCATCCATCAGGACAAACATCTGCTTTTGCTTTGCCGTTTCCAGAATGGATTCCAGCAGTTCCGGCTCGATTACAGAGCCTGTGGGATTGTTTGGATTACACAGCACCAGACAGTCATAGCAGCCGTTTTCCAACGCTTCACACACTGATCTGGTTATCTGAAACGGCTCCGGAAGATACCACCGTGTCACCCGGCAGCCGGCTTCGGTCAGTGCTTCTTCATACTCAGAAAAGCAAGGCACCGGAAGCAGCGCACGGTGCGGCCGCAGACAACGCAGTGTCCGGAAAATAATATCCGCGCCGCCGTTCCCACAGACGATCTGCTCCGGCAAAACGCGGTGTGTCTCCGCCAAAGCCCGGCGCAGCTTTCGCTGATACGGATCCGGATAATGAGAGAGGTGCTCTGCCGCCTGGACAATTGCCTGTTTTACACTGTCCGGCACCCCCAGTGGGCTGATATTCGCCGAAAAGTCCAGCCACCGGGTGCGGCCGGTTTGCTCTGCGGCTGTCTCAATGTCACCGCCGTGAAATGCCATAGCACGGCTCCTTTCTATTGCAAATTTACCTGCGCAAACATTTTAGAACCTGTCTTCACAAGAAATATGTGTGGATTTTCGAGCATAATTTTGTTGCAGACAAGGCAAAAATACGCAGGCGGGCTGTCGCCCGGCAAGTATTTTTCACGCAGTATGCAGCAAAATTTGCCGAAAAGACACTTGTATACGCTTGTGAAGACAGGTTCTTAAACCCATCTCTGCATTCCGAGAAGTACCAGCCAGCGAAGCAGGCCAAACAAAATGGCAGAAAAAGCGGCTGTCACAAACATAAGCCGATTGGTTCGCAGGATGTCCTCCGGTTCTGCCGGACGGGTTTCTATCCCGATTGTAGGCTTTTCTACCGTCTGCCCGAAATACACATGGGTGCCGCCCAGCTGGATGCCCAATGCGCCGGCGGCCGCGGATTCCGTCTGTGCAGAATTGGGAGACAGATGGCTGTTCCGGTCGCGCCGGAATATCTGGAGCGCCCCTTTTCCGGAAAGTCCGGCAAAAAAGGCAGCGGCAATCATCAGTACGCCGCAAATCCGGGACGGCAGAAAATTGGCGATGTCATCCAACCGGGCAGAGGCTCTGCCGAAATGGAGATACTTTTCGTTCCGATAGCCCACCATAGAATCCAGAGTGTTAATCGCCTTATAGCAAAATCCCAGCGGAACACCGCCCAGCAGCAAATAAAACAGCGGTGCAGTCACGCCGTCAGATGTGTTTTCGGAAACCGTTTCGACGCATGCCTTTGTCACCTCTTCCGCTGTGAGATGGGTGGTGTCCCGTCCCACCAGCCAGGAAAGACACTTTCGCGCAAGGGGAAGATCGCCGTCCTTCAAGGCAGCATAGACCTTCCAGCTCTCCTGTGCCAGACAGCGGGATGCCGGAATCTGAAATGCCCAGAAGGTATGGAGTGCGAACCACAGCCAAAACGAAATTTTCGCCGCCAGAAACAGAATCCCAAAAGAAAGCAGAAAGCTCAGCAACGGAACAGACACCGCCAGAACTGTTCCGGCGGCCTGTTCTCCCTTCGGTGTCTTTGGAAACCATTGCCGCAGAAGGCGTTCCGTTTTGGAAATACCCTTGCCTATCCACACAACAGGATGGGGAATCCAGGCCGGATCTCCGAAAAGAACGTCCAGCAGAAATCCCAGCAGCACACTATATAAAACCCACATGCCTTTTTATCGCTCCTCCGCGCTGTTTTTCAGATACATGCCAAGGCCGCAGCACACGCGTTCCACAGATTCGGCCTGTTCTGCCAAAGCACAGTTCATCCGCCCTACCGCTTCCCGCAGCGCACGCTCCTCCGGTGAAACCGGAACCAGGCCGCAGCCCATTTCCTGGGAGATCACCAGCAATTCCTTCTGCTGAAAAAAGGGGAACTGTACTTCCTGTGCAGGTTCCTTTCCCTGCTTCAGCCATGCCGCAGCCAGTGCTTCGGCGTGAATGATCACACGCTGTCCCTGCCATTGCGCCAGCGGACTGCATGCCGCATCCCAAATGTCCGCATCAGTGACACCGTATTTTCTGCGGCAGTAGGAAAGCCGTCCCTGGGCATAACCGCCAATGATCAGACGCATGAAAAACCACCTCCCAGCAAAGCCGCCCCCAGGAGCCAGCCTGTTTCTCCCAGCACCAGGAAAAAACCGGCCAGATCTCCTGTGATACCGCCGAATTGTTTCTGTTCCATCCGGGCACAGCCGCCGAATATCAGCAGCGTCAGGAGAAGCAGGCACAGCGCCAGCCAATGCCAGAACAGCAGCAGTACGGCACTCACTGCCAGGCTCTCCCCCAGCAGAATCCAGCGTTCTCCCCGTGCGGCATTTTCCCCGAAGGTCTTTACCAGGGAACTGGCCGGAACAATGGGAAATGTGGTCACGGAAATACCGCTCAGGCAGCGAATCAGCACAAAGCCGCCGGTAAGCAGTCCTGCGGTTTGGATTCCCTGGGTGCGGTACAGCTCTGTATATGCCCCAAAGCTCAGCAGAAGCACCAAAATCACGCTGAACACGGCAAAGGGACCACAGTGGGGGTCTTTCAGAATCCGCAGCTTTTCTGCCTGCTCTCGTCTGGAATAGAGGGCATCCGCCGTATCACAAAAGCCGTCTAAGTGAATGCCGCCGGTCACCAGCACGCCGCTCAGTACTGCCAGAGCGCCAAACAAAACAGAACCCGTGTGCAGCAGGCCACACACCATCCAGACCACCCACAGCGCCGCGCCACACAGCAGCCCCACCAGGGGAAAGCAGGCCATGGCATGGCGGAGATTCCGGGGTGTCCAGTTCAGGCATTTTACCGGGAGGGTACTGTACATAGACAGCGCAATCAACAGAGATTCAAACCAGGATTTCACGATAGCATCTTTCTCCTTTCCAGACAATCGGAACGCCGCAGCTGACTTCCAACACCACATCTGCCCATTGGGCAAGGGTACAGTTGATTTTCCCCAGATTTTGCAGGTAGGTCTGCATTGCGGCATCTGCCGGTGTCCCGGCGGAAAACACCTCATTGGTTACAATAACCAAATGCGCCAGGCGCTTTTGAATTGCACCGATGCCGTCCAGAACAGTCTGTGCCGGATCCGGTACGCCGGTTCCAAACTGCTCATTAGCAGTCAGATTGCTGACACATTCCAGCAGCGCGGTGCTCCCTGGTGTGAGAGACGCGGCCGCTTCCTCTGCATGATCCGGCATCTCTATGGTACAGAAGCCCTTTCCGGCGCGCTGCTGCCGATGCTTTGCAATCCGGGCTTCACATTCTGCATCCCACACCTGCATGGTAGCCAGGTAATAAAACGGCTTTTCCAGTTGTCTGAGCCTTTCACTGATCTGTTCTGCCAGCGCCGATTTGCCGCTGCCGGAACCGCCGGTCACCAGTACAGTCATCGCGTTTCACGCTCCTTTTGATAGTGCAGGCAAGCCCCGGCAAAGGCACGGGGCACCTCTGGATTGGAGGGAAAATACAGGTGGGGAAAACCGGCAGCCAGCCCCGGCCGGGATACCACTGCGCGCCACTGTTTTCCGTTTGGCCGCACCGCAGAAAAGGCCGTTCCATTTTCTGTGGTGTCTGCATAGTGGAATTCGTGCCCCTGTATTTCCGTTCCAGCAGGGCCTAAGAGGGTGTCCTCCTGCGCCCGAAGTGTCACATAACCAAACCGACAGAGCCTATCCTGCAAATGAGAGATCCCGGGCAAGATTCCGGCAAGGGGATAAGAAACGCCGTCTGCTCCCGTCATAGATTCCTGCAAATAGAGAAAGCCGCCGCACTCTGCCAGAAGGGGCATACCACTTTTCCGGGCGGTGCGCAAGCTCTGCAAAAAGGCAGTGTTATCGCTGAGGCGCGGCAGAAACAGCTCCGGATAGCCGCCGCCCAGGTACAGCCCATCCAGGTTTTCCGGCAGCGCAGCATCTGACAACGGAGAAAAAGGCACCAGCTGTGCGCCGCACTGTTCCAGAAGCTCCAGATTTTCCGCATAATAAAAGCAGAAGGCCGCATCCTGTGCAACGCCCAATCGGAAGGCAGGCTCCGGCTTTTTCAAAGGCGATGCCGCCGGAAGCGGCACTGTGTCCGAAGCCAGGGCAAGAATCCCGTCCAGATCCAGCGTCTCCTCCGCGGTCTGTGCCAGCAGAGACAGCTTCTGATCCAGTCCGTCTACCTCTGCCGCGGTAAGCAGGCCAAGATGCCGGCTTTCCAGATGCGCTTCCGGCAAATGGGGCAGATAACCATAGACCTTACACCCGGTTTCCCGTTCCAGAATATCCCGGTAATAGGAATACATGCCACTGCGGATATCATTTAAAAGGATGCCCCGAATGGAATTGGGGCGGCGAAACTGCAAAAAGCCCTGGCAGAGTGCCCCTGCAGAGCAGCCCATTCCCTTTGGAGAAAGCACCAGCAGTGTGGGCACTTCTAAGATCTGGGATACGGTATAGGCGCTGGCGCGTTCGGTCTGGCCGATGCCGTCATAGTACCCCATAGCCCCTTCCAGCACAGACACATCTGCTGATGCACCCACACGGGAAACCAGGCGGCGCATCGGCTGCGGCTCCAGGAAAAACGGATCCGCATGATAGGCCGGTCGGCCGGTGATGTACTGATGAAACATGGGATCCAGATAGTCCGGGCCGCATTTGAAGCTCTGCACCTGCAATCCCCTTTTGTACAGGGCACCTAAAATTGCCGCGGTGACAGTCGTCTTGCCGCATCCGCTTCCAGTGGCACTGATTAAAATTCGCGGTACACTGCAAAGCTGTTCCATAACGCTCCCTCCCACCTTTCTGATTTTCCGCAAAGTTTCTTTCATTATACCATATTTTCAAAAAATGCACAAGGGCATACGTATTTTTGCATGCAGCACCGTGCTGCAAATTTTTTTGAAAAAAGTACTTGACAAATCCAATGCAATCGCGTATAATATAGATATCCTAGTAACATGATATGATTCATATGAATTTAAGCAATCCGATTCCCGGCGCATTTCCGGAAAAATGCGCCGAAGCGGCAGAAAGGGAGCGATTTCTCATGGAAAAGAAAACATTTGGAACAGAATACGGATTTCAGACCAGAGCGGTACATACCGGAAATGATATTGACGGAGAAAGCGGCGCCATCAAGCGCCCGATCACCATGGCGAACAGCTATGCTCTGCCCTATGACCCCAGTTCGCTGAACTGGAGCGAAGCCGGCAAAAATCTCTACACCCGAAACGGCGGCTCCAACCAGCAGTATCTCCAGGAGCGTCTGGCATCTCTGGAGGGCGGAGAGGACTGCATTGTGCTGGCAAGCGGCGTAGCGGCACTGTCCGGCCTGTTCTTTGCGCTGTTAAAGAGCGGAGATCATGTTATTTTTTCTGATGTCACATACATTGCAGTATACCGCCTGCTCCACGAGCTGCTCAACGAGAAATTCGGGGTGGAAACTACCATTGTAGACAGTTCTGACCCGGAGGCAGTCCGGAAGGCAGTTCGTCCCAACACCCGGCTCATTCACATTGAGACACCGGGAAATCCCACACTGAAAATTTCAGATATCCGGGCAATTGCGGCCATCGCCCATGAAAACGGCGCGCTGCTCTCCGTGGACAACACCTTTGCTTCCCCGTTTAACCAGCGTCCTGTAGAACTGGGGGCAGATTTCACGGTGGAAAGTCTCACCAAGTACATCAACGGACATGGTGATGCCATGGGCGGTGCGATTATCGGTCCCAAAAAATATCTGGACATCATTCGTGCCCAGTCTCAAATCAATTTAGGTGCTACAATCAGCCCGTTTAATGCATGGCTGATTATGCGCGGTTCCGTTACGCTGCCCCTGCGGATGAAGCAGCATAACGCAAATGCAATGCAGGTGGCACAGTATCTGCAAACTAAAAGGGCGTCAGCTTTGTTGCCTATCCCGGACTGGAATCCCATCCCGGCCACGCAGTTGCCGCATCTCAGATGAACCCTGGATTTGGTGGTGTGCTCTCCTTCGGACTGCATGCCGATCACGACACCTACAACCGCTTTGTCAGCCATCTGAAGGTGATCACTTCGGCGGTTTCCCTGGGACATGATGAAAGTCTCATTGTATTCCTGGGCGAAGATGACGAGCGGCAGTATCTGTATCCGGAAGAATTTCACGGCGGATTTTTCCGGTTCAGTGTAGGCATTGAGGATCCGGAGGACATTATTGCGGATTTGCAGCAGGCATTCGAAAAGGAAAATCTGCTTTAAAGGCAACACCGTACAAAGCCTGCCATGGTATAGAAATCGCCTTTCCTGTCATACTATAGGAGAGGTGATTTTTTTATGTCTTATCCAAATTTACAGGAGCTGCTCCGCAACAGCAGTTCCTCCCGGGAATATTTGTTGTCTCTCCCGGTTGCCATACAGTTACAGCTCCACGAGCAGGATGCACACATTCATACCCAGCATGCTCTGCGCCGCCATGCTGATGCCCTTATTCGCCGGCAAAATCATCGTTTTCCTCCCAATTCGGGGATAATGTAATGTGATTCCGGCGGACGGTGAGCAGACCTTCCTTTTGCAGTTTGGACAGTTCTACCGACATTGCGGCGCGCTCTACACAGAGATAATCTGCCAGCTGCTGCCGGTCATAGGGAATGACAAGAGCGGCACTGCCCTGTCGGATCGCTTCTGCGGAAAGATAGGACAGCAGCTTGTCCCGGGTTTTCCGCCGGCTCATGTGCGTGATTTTTTCGTGGAGCATCAGATTTTTCTGCGCCAGTACCGTGACCAGATTCCGAACCAGCTGATTATGATGCGGGCATGCACTTGGACAGACGGTCAGAAGCTTTTGCATGCGCAGCAGCAGCACGCGGCAGTTTTCTTCCGCCGCAACGCTTACATTCAGCACAAAACCGGAAACTGCAGCAAAGGTTTCTGCAAAGGTATCTCCCGGCAAAAGTTTTGCCATCACATTCCGATGCCCCCAGAAATCCTCCTGGACAATAATTGCTGTGCCGGACAAAAGCAGTCCGATCTGATCGGTTGTCTCTCCGGCGCGGAACAGATAATCTCCCTTGGAACAGGTGATTTTTCTGCCCTGTACACAGTGCAGCGCAGTTTGGATTTCCTCTGTTGTCATGCCGCGGAACAAAGGCGTGCCGACCGCCAGTTCCAATTCCTTTTCTTCCACTTTGACGCAGCCTCCTGTCTTTTTTTCTATTATACGGCAAATTTGCAGAAAAATCAATCCAGAATCCATTTTGTTTGAATTCAAACAGACGCGTTTTTCAAAATCTGCTATAATACAAGCATCACAAGACACAAAAAACAACCCAACAGGAGGAACAACTGCATGAAACGAACCATTATCCGCATTGATACTGATGCATGCAACGGCTGCGGTGCCTGTGCAAGAGCCTGTCACGAAGGTGCCATTGGCATGCGAAACGGAAAAGCCGTCTTGCTCCGGGAAGACTACTGTGACGGACTGGGCGACTGCCTGCCGGCATGTCCCACCGGTGCAATCACCTTTGAAGAACGGGAAGCCCCGGCCTATAATGAAGCAGCGGTTTTGGAAAACAAGCGGAAGCTGGCGGCCGCTGCCGGAGCACACCCCCACGCCGGCGGATGCCCCGGTTCCCGGATGATGCAGTTCCGGCGAAATGGAGCTGCGTCTTCTGCCCCGGCAGAGACGCTATCCGGTTCCGCTCTGGGACAGTGGCCGGTACAGATTAAACTGGTGCCGATTCGTGCACCGTTCTGGGAACAGGCAGATGTCCTGATTGCCGCAGACTGCACTGCATATGCCTACGCCGGATTCCATGCCAAATTTATGGCAGGAAAAACCACTGTGATCGGCTGTCCGAAGCTGGATCAGGTGGACTATGCTGAAAAGCTGACCGAGATTCTGCGGCAGAACTCCATTGCCAGTGTCACTGTTGTCCGCATGGAAGTGCCCTGCTGCGGCGGACTGGAACACGCCGCCAGAACTGCCGTGGCACAAAGCGGAAAAGCAATTCCCTTTCAGGTTGCAGTAATCTCGACTGACGGACGGATTCTGTCAGAATAACCACTTTAAAACGGAGGATCTTATTATGGAAAATCATCAGATGTTCTGCTTTCAGTGCGAACAGACCGCCGGATGTACCGGCTGCACCGGAAAGGCCGGTGTGTGCGGCAAAAGCGCTTCTGTGGCAAATCTCCAGGACGGGCTGACCGGTGCGCTCATTGGCCTGGCGCGTGCCATAGACGGCGATACTCCCTCTACCGAACAGACATTCCGCATTCTGATCGAAGGCCTGTTTGCTACACTCACCAACGTAAGCTTTTCAGAAGAAGCCATTCGCAGTCTGCTGGAACAGGTTCATGCGGAAAAGCTGGCGCTGATCCCCCAGTGCAGCACCTGTGCAAACCCCTGCGGCCGGAATACGGACTATACGATGCAGCAGCTCTGGCAGGCAGACGAGGACATCCGGAGCCTGAAATCCCTGATTTTGTTCGGGGCGCGTGGCATGGCGGCCTATGCCTATCACGCTATGGTGCTGGGATATATGGATTCCGAAGTCAACCATTTTCTGGCAAAGGCGCTTTTTGCTGTGGGCGAGGACTGGAACATGGACGAGCTGCTCCCCATTGTACTGGAAGTGGGAAAATATAACTACAGCTGCATGCAGCTGCTGGATCGTGCCAACACGGAAACCTTTGGTATGCCAAAGCCCACGCCGGTTTCTCTGCATGTGCAAAAAGGGCCGTTCATTGTCATTTCCGGCCATGATCTGCTGGATTTAAAGCTTCTGCTGGAGCAGACCGAAGGGACAGGCGTTCAGGTATATACCCACGGAGAAATGCTTCCGGCGCACGGCTATCCGGAACTGAAAAAATACGCTCATCTCAAAGGCAACTTCGGCACTGCATGGCAGAATCAGCAGAAAGAATTTGCAGACATTCCGGCACCGGTTCTCTTTACTACAAACTGTCTCATGCCCCCGAAGAAAAGCTATCAGGATCGCGTATTTACCACAGCAGCTGTTTCCTACCCCGGCATCCGGCACATTGACGGAAAGAAGGATTTTACGCCAGTCATTCAAAAGGCACTGGAACTGGGCGGCTATCCGGAAACCCAGAAGCGCTGCGGCATCAACGGCGGCGAAACCGTCACTACCGGATTTGGACACGGTGCCGTGCTCCAGGCAGCAGGTCAGATTGTAGATGCTGTGAAATCCGGAAAAATCCGTCACTTCTTCCTAGTGGGCGGCTGTGACGGTGCACGTCCCGGCCGGAATTATTACACGGAATTTGTAAAGGCTGCACCGAAGGACACCCTGATTCTGACACTGGCCTGCGGAAAATACCGATTCCACGATCTGGAATTGGGTACCGTTGCCGGTCTGCCCCGCTTGCTGGATATCGGTCAGTGCAACGATGCATACAGTGCCATTCAAATTGCGCTGGCACTGGCAGAGGCCTTCTCCTGCGATGTCAACGCCCTTCCCCTTTCTATGGTGCTGTCCTGGTATGAGCAGAAGGCCGTCTGTATCCTGCTCACCCTGCTGTATCTGGGAATCCGGAACATTCGGCTCGGCCCCACGCTACCGGCTTTTCTTTCTCCCAATGTGCTGCAATATCTGGTGGAGCACTACCAGATTGCACCCATCACAACTCCGGAAGCTGATCTGAAAGCGCTCTTGCAGTAACCATTTCCATTTCCGAAAAATCCCCCTGAGAAACAATATCTCAGGGGGATTTTTTATGGGAAACCTGGGTGCGTTGATACCCTAGAGGAAATAGTTCTTACTGTTTCAGCGCTGCTCTGCAAGCCTTTGCAGCAGCAACCATATTTTCCAGGCTGGGAACCGTTTCCGCAGTGCCTCTTGTTTTCAGACCGCAGTCCGGATTGACCCACAGTTTTTCAACCGGAATCCGTTCCAGCATTTTAGAAATGGCATTCTGAATCTCTTCGGTAGTCGGAATCCGCGGAGAATGAATATCATAGACACCCGGGCCGACTTCCGTCCGGAAGTGATTTTCCTTCAGTACATCCAAAATGGTCAGATCAGAACGGCTTGCCTCAAAGGTGATTACATCTGCGTCCATATCATCAATATCCCGGATAATATCATCAAATTCGCTGTAGCACATATGGGTGTGAATCTGTGTATCCGGCTTTACACCGCTGTGCACCAGACGAAATGCCGGGATTGCCCAGTTCAGGTAATCGCTCTTCCAGTCGGACTTCCGCAGGGGCAGCTTTTCCCGGAGTGCGGCCTCATCGACCTGAATCATCCGGATGCCGCTGCGCTCCAGATCCAGAACTTCTTCCCGGATTGCCAGTGCAATCTGATACGCACACGCCTGGAGGGAAATGTCCTCACGCGGGAACGACCAGTTCAGAATAGTAACCGGGCCGGTCAGCATGCCCTTCATGGGCTTTTTCGTCAGGCTCTGGGCATAGACAGACCAATCCACTGTCATCGGTTTGGCGCGGCTGATATCGCCCCAGACGACCGGCGGTTTTACACAGCGTGTTCCATAGGACTGCACCCATGCCTTTTCTGTGAAGAGGTAGCCATCCAGGCATTCGCCGAAGTATTCTACCATGTCATTTCGTTCAAATTCCCCATGTACCAGCACATCCAGGTCAATTTTTTCCTGGAGTGCAACACAGTCGGCAATCTGCTTTTTATTAAATGCCACGTACTGTTCTTCTGAAATTTCGCCATTCCGGAATGCTGCACGGTTTGCCCGTACTTCCTTTGTCTGCGGAAAGGAACCAATGGTTGTTGTAGGCAGGAGCGGCAGCTGGAAGCTCTCCTTCTGCACCTTTTCCCGTTCTGCAAATGCCGGCAGACGGACAAAGTCCTTTTCTGTCAGAGCGGCCACCTTCTGCTGTACTGCGGCATTGGAGCAGCAGCGGTCTTCTGCAAACAGGGCAGTGTTTTTCTGGTAAGCTGCGGTTTCGGCAGGAACAGGAGCATCCAGAATCTGTGCCAGTTCTGCCAGTTCTGTCAGCTTTTCTTCAGCAAAGGAGAAATGCTTCTTGTACTGCTCTGCCAGCTTTGTCTCGTGACGCAGCGTATACGGTACATGGAGCAGGGAGCAGGAGGTGTTCAGTACAATTTCTCCGCAGTGGGGCTTCAGCTGATCCAGCAGCTGGAGGGTCCGGTCGTAGTGATTGCGCCAGATGTTCTTTCCGTTTACAGCACCGGCAAACAGCACCTTGTCCTTCGGGAAGCCATTGGTCTGTACCAGAGACAGAGACTGCTTTCCTTCCAGGAAATCCAGGCCGATTCCGTCAAACGGCAGTGCGCAGATATCTGCATAGCAGTCCCGGACATCTCCAAAATAGGTCTGGAGCAGAACACGAACCGAGCCCTTTGCTGCCAGGATTTTGGTGTACAGCTGACGGAACAGCGCGATTTCTGCCTTTGTGAGATCCATTACCAGGTATGGTTCATCCAGCTGTGCCCATGCTGCACCCAGGGTATTCAGTTCCTTCAGATAAGCACAGTAAGCCGCGGCAACTGCATCTGCAAAATCCTCTGCGGTCTTTTCACCAGTGAAACGCGCCAGCTTCAGGAAGGTAAACGGGCCGATGAGCACCGGCTTTCCGCAGATGCCCTGTGCCTGTGCTTCTTTCCATTCTGCAAAAGGCTTTGTGCCGGCAAGACGGATTTCTGTAGTGTCTTCGATTTCCGGCACCATATAATGATAATTGGTATTAAACCACTTCTTCATTGCAAAGGCCTTTACATCGCCTTCTTTTCCCTGATAGCCTCTTGCCATTGCAAAATAGGTGTCCAGGTCAGACAGTTCCAGTGCACGATAACGCGCCGGAACGGCATTCAGCAGCACTGCGGTATCCAGCATGTTGTCATAAAAGGAAAAGTCATTGGTCGGAATCCAATCAATTCCGGATGCCTGCTGCAATGCCCAGTGTGTTTTGCGCAGTTCTTTTGCTGTTTCCTGCAACTCTTCTGCGGAAATCTCCCGGCGAAAATAGGCTTCACTTGCAAATTTCAGTTCCCGAAGGCTCCCGACTCTGGGAAATCCAATTATGGTTGTTTTCATATATTTCGACTCCATTTCTGTTATTTCAGTCTCGTTTTTTGAGGTTGTTTCTATTATATCGGATTTTTGGAACTATGTAAAATATATAAAAATACCGGTTTGCCATAGCTTTTTGCTATAGCAAACCGGTATGGATCTGTTGATAAAAACTCAGAGCCTGTCTTCACAAGAAATATGTGTGGATTTTCGAGCATAATTTTGTTGCAGACAAGGCAAAAATACGCAGGCGGGCTGTCGCCCGGCAAGTATTTTTCACGCAGTATGCAGCAAAATTTGCCGAAAAGACACTTGTATACGCTTGTGAAGACAGGTTCTCAGAGCCGGTATTCCTGCATGATAGTTCCGTCCAAATCCTTCCAGAGGAACAGTCCGTTTTCCAGTGTCATATATCCATGATGGCTGTTCTCCTTCGGAATTGAAACAGAGCCGGGATTCATATAAATATAGTGCTCGTGAGACACACATTTCGGAACGTGGGTGTGTCCATGGAGCAGAATGTCGCCATCACGCAGCGGCGGCAGATGAGACTCATGAAACACGTGACCATGGGTCGCGAAAATCATATGGGTGCCCTCCGTCAGAATCGCATATTCTGCCAAGACCGGAAATTCCAGCACCATCTGATCCACCTCTGCTTCGCAGTTGCCACGCACACAGAGGATGTCCTGTTTTCTGGCGTTCAGCATGGCAATAACCTGTTTCGGGGCGTATTCCTTCGGCAGGTCATTTCGCGGGCCGTGGTAGAGCAAATCTCCCAGCAGAAGCAGCCGCTCTGCCCCTTCACGATCATATGCGTCCAGCATCGCCTGACAATAATAGGCCGAGCCATGGATATCGGATGCAAGCATCCATTTCATATTCTGATCCTTCCTTTCCCAGAAAAAATCCCTTATGACCGGGATTTGGTTACGTTTTGTTTCAGTGCTTCCAGATAGATGCTTCCCAGACGGCTGGGAACAGACCGCCGCCGGGTGATATAGCCAATGTGCATCTCCCCTTCTTCGTCCAGCGGAACTGCAATGATGTTCTTATCGTTTAGTTCCTCATCAATAATGCCGCTGCAAACTGTATAGCCGTTCAGGCCAATCAGCAGGTTAAACAATGTGGCCCGATCCCGGACGCGGATATTTTTCGGACGGATTTCGGTACTGAAAATTTCCTCCGAATAATAGAACGAATTGTGTTCGCCCTGTTCAAAAGAAAGATACGGATACGGCTTTAAATCCTCCATGGTAACAGAAGCTTTTTGCGCCAGAGGATTTTGCTTGCAGATGAAGATGTGGGGCTTTGCCACAAACAATTCTGTAAAAACCAGATCGTTGGATTTGAGAATTTTCCGGATTACCGTTTCATTAAAAGGATTCAGGTACAGTATCCCGATTTCACTTTTCATATTTGCCACATCTTCAATGATTTCATACGTCTGTGTTTCCCGCAAGCTGAAATCGTAGTTATCACTGCCGTATGCCCCGATCAGATCTACAAACGCATTGACGGCAAATGCATAATGCTGGGTGGAAACGCAAAACTCCTGCTTTCCCCCGGAATGTGAGAGATATTTTTCCTCAATCAGGGCTGCCTGTTCCAGTACCTGCCGGGCATAGCCCAGGAAAACCTCGCCGTCCTTCGAGACTGTAATACCCTTATTGGTACGGTGAAAAATGGTAATTCCCATTTCACGCTCCAATTCCTTCAGCGCCTTTGTCAGGCTGGGCTGGGCAATATAAAGGGCATCTGCCGCCTCACTGACCGTTCTGTTTTCTGCCGTGACAACGGCATACCGCAGCTGCTGCAATGTCATGAAAAAGGCCTCCTTCTGCTGCCGGCTTCAACAAAAATTCCTTCGGCTGACGGGAACCGTTCTGCCGAACTATTCCCTACTGCATCATACCAGAAAATCAAAAACCTGTCAAGAGATTCGGACAGCATTCACAAATTTCGCATGTGTAACCATTTTATTTTATGAGAAATCGCTGATCTTCCTGTTTTTCTCTTGACTTAGAGTCAACTCCAAGGTATATAATAACAGCAGATAGCACGAAAGGATGGTGATGCGTTTTTGACCATTAAAGAAGTAAGTGAAAAGTTCGGCATACGCCAGGACACACTGCGCTATTACGAACGGGTCGGCATGATTCCGCCTGTGACGCGCACTGCCGGCGGCATCCGGAACTATCAGGAATCGGATCTGGGATGGGTGGAGCTGGCGCTGTGTATGCGCAGTGCCGGTCTCCCGGTAGAAGCCATGATTGAATATGTCCGGCTGACGCAGGAGGGAGACTCCACCATTCCGGCAAGGCTGCAGCTGCTGGAGGAACAGCGGGAATCCCTCTTAGAGCAAAGAAAAAAAATTGATACTACCCTCAAGCGCCTGAACTATAAGATCAGCCGCTATGAAATCGCAGCACAAACCGGTGTTCTCACCTGGGATTGTGCAGACAAGGAAACCGCATCAGAACAGGAGGAACCACCATGTATTTAGAGAAAATCAACGCACCCCAGGATGTAAAAAAGCTGTCTCTGGAAGAGATGACCGCACTGGCCGCTGAAATGCGGACGGCACTGCTGCAAAAGCTGAGCCGGCACGGCGGCCACTTCGGCCCGAACCTGGGCATGGTAGAAGCGACCATTGCTATGCACTATGTCTTTGATTCCCCGAAGGACAAGATTGTCTTTGACGTTTCTCACCAGAGCTACTGCCACAAGATGCTCACCGGACGACGGGAAGCCTTTTTGAAAGAATCTCACTATGACGATGTATCCGGTTACACCAATCCGAAAGAAAGTAAACACGATTTCTTCAACATCGGCCACACCTCCACTTCTGTAAGCCTGGCATCCGGCCTGGCAAAGGCACGGGATTTAAAGGGTGAATCCGGCAATGTCATTGCCGTCATCGGGGACGGTTCCCTCAGCGGCGGTGAAGCACTGGAAGGCCTGGACTTTGCCTATGAACTGCACAGCAATTTCATCATTCTGGTCAATGACAATGACATGTCAATTGCAGAAAATCACGGCGGACTGTATCAGAATCTGCGGCAGCTCCGGGAAACAGACGGACAGCATCCGTGCAATCTCTTCCGCGCCATGGGACTGGATTACCGCTTTGTGAAAAACGGAAACGACATCGGCGAAATGATCGCAATGCTCCAGGAAGTCAAGGACATTGATCACCCGGTTGTGGTACACATGGTTACCCAGAAGGGCAAGGGCTATGCGCTGGCAGAACAGAACAAGGAAAACTGGCACTGGTGCATGCCGTTTGATCTGGAAACCGGTAAGTCCACTGTTTCCTTTGACGGCCCGGACTATGGCACAATGACCGCTGATTTCCTGCTGAAAAAGATGAAGGCAGATCCGAAAGTGGTTGCTGTTACCGCAGCTGTCCCCACTGTATTCGGCTTTACCGCAGAAAAGCGGGAGGAGGCCGGCAGTCAGTTTGTAGATGTGGGCATTGCAGAGGAGCATGCCATTGCGCTCTCCTCCGGTATTGCAGCAGCCGGCGGAAAACCGGTATTCGCCACCTACAGCAGCTTTATTCAGCGTACCTTTGACCAGCTTTCCCAGGATCTGTGTATCAACCAGAATCCGGCTACGGTTCTGATTTTTGCCGCATCTGTTTATGGCATGAATGATGTTACCCACCTGGGCATCTATGATATTCCGCTGATTTCCAACATTCCCAATATGGTTTATCTGGCACCCACCAACCAGGAAGAGTATTTTGCAATGCTGGAATGGAGCATGAAGCAGACCGCGCATCCGGTTGCAATCCGTGTTCCGGCAAACGGCGTATTACCGGCAGGCGCACAGCCGGCACAGGACTACAGCCAGCTGAACCAGTATCAGGTGACACAAAAGGGCAGTCAGGTGGCAATCCTTGCACTGGGCGATTTCTACCAGATGGGCGAAGCTGCTGCAAAGCTCCTGGAAGAAAAAACCGGAACGACTCCTACACTGATTAATCCGCGGTTTATCACCGGACAGGATACGGATTTGCTGGAATCCTTGAAGCAGGAGCACCGCGTGATTGTTACGCTGGAGGACGGCATCTTAGACGGCGGCTTCGGTGAGAAGATTGCACGGTTCTACGGCGCAGAGGACACAAAGGTCTTAAACTTTGGCTTAAAGAAAGAATTCCTGGATCGCTATCGTCTGGAAGATGTTCTCCAGGAAAATCATCTGACACCGGAACAGATTGTGGCCGATATCGAAGCGGTTATCTCCTGAGCATCCGGAGAAAAGCATCGCTTTGGCACACCAATTTTATTTGAGAAGAAGGAAAAAGAGCAAATGAAAACCTTGATTTTGTATTATTCTCAGGCACGCGGCAATACCAAGCGAATCGCGCAGATGATTCAGGAAAGGCTGCATACAGAGATGGAACAAATCCAGACACGCGTTCCGTATACCGGCAGCTATGATGCCATTGTGAATCAGGGAAAACGGGAGGTAGACAGTGGCTATACACCGGAAATTGTCCCTGTTTCAGCAGATCTCTCTGCCTATGACTGCGTTCTGATCGGCACGCCTACCTGGTGGTATACCATGGCGCCGGCTGTTCGCACGTTTTTCCAGAACTATGACCTTTCCGAAAAAACGGTCATTCCCTTTGCCACCAACGGCGGCTGGCCGGGGCATGTTTTGAAAGACATGGAGCAGGCCTGCCCTGGTGCGAAATGTGTACTCTCTCATGAAATCCGATTTGATTCCACCGGCGGTGACACATTGGAAACACCGCTCCAGGAAATTCACACATGGATTGACGATATTGTTTCATTGCAAAAAGGAGGCTCTTTATCATGAAAAAACAAACCGCAGGAAGAGACAGTCTCGGTAGCTTTGCACCGAAGTTTGCCCAGCTGAATGATGACATTTTATTTGGAGAAGTCTGGTCCAGAGAGGACAAGCTCTCTCTGAAAATACGCTCCGTTGTAACGCTGACCGCGCTGATCAGCAAGGGCATTACAGACAACTCCCTCCAATATCATTTGCAGACAGCAAAAGCAAACGGCGTAACCCGGACAGAGATGGCGGAGATTCTCACCCATCTTTCCTTCTATGCCGGATGGCCCAATGCGTGGGCTGCCTTCCGCATGGCAAAAGAAGTTTATGCCGATACAGAAGCACCTGAGGAACACGGTGGTTTCTTCGGTCAGGGCGAGCCGAACACGGCGTTTGCCAAGTACTTTATCGGGCAGTCTTATTTAAAGCCCCTGACAGATCCCAAGAAGACAGTTTTCCTGGCAAATGTTACATTTGAGCCGGGCTGTCGGAATAACTGGCACATCCACCATGCTGCATCCGGCGGCGGACAGATTCTGCTGTGCGTGGACGGCGAGGGCTGGTATCAGGAAGAAGGCAAGCCGGCACAGAGCCTGGAGCCTGGTGATGTGGTTACAATTCCGCCGGAAGTCAAGCACTGGCACGGCGCAAAGGCGAACAGCTGGTTCAGTCACATTGCTGTAGAATGCCCGGGTGAAGATACATCAAATGAATGGCTGGAACCGGTAGAGAATGCCTGGTACACAGCACTGGAAGAGGAGGAATAATCCATGAAACAAAAACTTGTTGCCTATTTTTCTGCTAGCGGTGTTACTGAAAATGCTGCCCGTCTGCTGGCAGAAGCCGCAGATGCCGATCTCTTTGAAATTCGTCCGGAAAAGCCGTATACAGACGCAGACCTCAACTGGATGAACAAAAAGAGCCGCAGCTCTGTGGAAATGAATCATCCGGAGGAAAGACCGGAAATGGCAGAAACCTGCAAGAATCTCAGCCAGTATGATACCATTTTCCTGGGCTTTCCGATCTGGTGGTATACTGCGCCCAGAATCATTCAGACATTCCTGGAAAGCGGCGATTTTTCCGGAAAGCGGATTATTCTGTTTGCCACATCCGGCGGAAGCGGCTTTGGAAAAACGGCTTCTGACTTAAAGCCCTCTGTCTCTGACTCTGCCACAATTGAAAACGGCCAGATGCTGAACGGCTCCCTCAGTGTGGATGCGCTAAAGCGATGGGCAGATTCTCTTTAAGAACCTGTCTTCACAAGAAATATGTGTGGATTTTCGAGCATAATTTTGTTGCAGACAAGGCAAAAATACGCAGGCGGGCTGTCGCCCGGCAAGTATTTTTCACGCAGTATGCAGCAAAATTTGCCGAAAAGACACTTGTATACGCTTGTGAAAACAGGTTCTAAGTATTCCCTTTAGAAAAAAAGCTTTACATATGAAAAGAAACGGTTTACCGCGAAATGCATGCGGTAAACCGTTTCTTTTTATGGAGTTTATGGTACTATATCATGTCAATGTCTGTGTCTGTTTGAAAAAGCGAAGTATGCTTTTCGGCTTACGCTCTCTTTACATGAAATGCCTTCATGCCCGGATATACCGCAGAGTCGCCCAGTTCTTCTTCGATTCTCAGCAGCTGATTGTACTTTGCAACACGTTCGCTTCTGCTGGGAGCGCCTGTCTTAATCTGGCAGGTATTCAGTGCAACTGCCAGGTCAGCAATTGTGGTATCTGCTGTTTCACCAGAACGGTGAGAAGAAATTGCAGTGTAACCGGCAGCATGTGCCATCTTGATTGCTTCCAGTGTCTCAGAAACAGAACCGATCTGGTTCAGCTTGATCAGGATAGAGTTGCCGCAGCCCAGTTCAATACCCTTGGACAGTCTCTCGGTATTGGTTACGAACAGGTCATCGCCAACCAGCTGTACCTTGTCGCCCAGTTCCTTTGTAAGCTGCTGCCAGCCTTCCCAATCCTCTTCGTCCAGTGCATCTTCAATAGAAATGATCGGATAAGTTTCAACCAGCTTCTTCCAATGTGCAATCAGTTCCGCAGAGGTGAACTTTGTACCAGCCTTCGGCAGAACATATTCGCCCTTCTTGCTGCCCTTCCATTCACTGGATGCTGCATCCATTGCGATCATGAAGTCCTTGCCCGGCTCATATCCGGCATCCTTTACAGCCTCCAGAATGTACTGGATGGCTTCTTCATCGCTTGCCAGATCCGGTGCAAATCCACCTTCATCACCAACAGAAGTTGCAAGACCCTTGGATTTCAGCAGAGCAGCCAGTGCGTGGAATACTTCTGCACACCATCTCAGCGCTTCCTTAAAGCTGGGAGCGCCAACCGGCATGATCATGAATTCCTGTACGTCTACTGTGTTGGCTGCGTGCGCGCCACCGTTCAGAATGTTCATCATCGGAACCGGCAGACGGTTTCCGGAAACGCCGCCCAGGAAACGATACAGCGGAATATCCAGAGAAATTGCTGCTGCTCTTGCGCATGCAATGGAAACTGCCAGGATTGCATTTGCGCCCAGCTTGGACTTATCCTTAGTTCCGTCTGCTGCAATCATTGCCTGATCCACTGCGTAAATATCAGAAGCATCCATGCCTTCCAGCACTTCGCTGATTACAGTATTGATGTTTTCAACAGCCTTTGTGACACCCTTTCCGCAGTATCTGCTCTTGTCGCCATCTCTCAGTTCCAGTGCTTCGAATTCACCGGTGGATGCGCCGCTGGGAGCAGTACCTCTGCCGACTGTACCGTCTACCAGAGTTACTTCTGCTTCTACTGTCGGATTTCCTCTGGAGTCCAGGATTTCTCTTCCTACAACCTTTTCGATCTCTAAATATGCCATAGCCAAATTTTCCTTTCCACTTGACAGAACCCGGCAGACTCTGCGCGATTTCTGCTTTTTAGTTAGATTGAACTAATGCAGTTAGATTATACTAACTGATGAAAAGTATAACACAAGGGATACCTGCTGTCAAGCAACCCTTGTGCTTTTTGTCTCTTTTGTGATTTTTTTCGTAAAATTCGCCTAATGAAACAGCATTCTGCACAATTTTATACAGTGTCAATCGTTTGTATTTTTTTCGGCACGCATGCGGTTTTGATTGCGCCACTCCCGGGGCGGAACACCGTAAACCGTTTTGAATGCTCTGGAAAAATGCAGCGCATTTTCATAGCCGACTGCATTGCTGATATCATGGACAGACAATTCAGTCAGCAGCAGAAGCTCTGTTGCCTTTGTCATCCGATATTGGAGCAGAAAATTCTGTGGTGTCTTTCCGGTTGTCTGCTTGAAAATTTTCCCGAAATAAGTACGGTTCAGGCCGCAGACTGCTGCAATGTCCTCCACGGTAATGGCATTTTGAAAGTTGTGCTCAATATACTCAATTGCTTCATGCAGATAAAAGTCCCGGAGAGTACTGCTTGCTTTCACCAGAATCGGCGCAATGGAACGGGTCAGATAGTCCAGAAACAGGTACAGGTGCCCGATCAGATGAAACGTTGATTCGTTCGCATGTTCGACAATGTAAAGCATTTCTTTGCGCATTTCTTCCCGCAGTTCTTTTTTCCGGGCATGATAAATCGGTGTATCCTGGGAAAAACCTGCCATTTCCATCATACTCTTCACCCGAAGGCCATCGAATTCCAGCCACACGTATTCCCACGGCATGTGACTGTCTGAAATATACGTGTTGATTTGTCCGGGAAAGATCATGAAACCCTGCATGCTTCGGATATGGTAAGGAATGGTTTCTCCCTTTGCATTGTTTGCATAAAGAATCCCGGTTCCGGACAAAACATAGTGGAACAAAAAGTGATTCCGGGTAGCTGGGCCGAAGGAATGCGCCGGCGCACACTGCTCTTTTCCAAATTGAAACAGCCCCAAATCCACAAAATTCTCATTGGGAAAGACAGAAAATAATACGTCCTGCATATTACAATATTTTACATCCTTTCTCCTAAGATTGAAATAACATATTCATTATACCATAGAATATACCAAAATGCAACCTCATTTTGCATTATTCCATTTTATGTCGCAAAATGATATATTTCAGCCGGATTTATGGTATTTACAAGGCGTATTATGGATGATATAATAATATTACCAATTCGGATTGATTCCGGCAATATGATTTTCATAAAAAAGGAGGACACGTTTATGAATCATCGAAAATGGGCTGCCATGGGCGCTGCGCTCGTGGTTATGCTGACATCGGTGTCTGTCACCGGATGCAGCAGCGATAAAACAAAAGACGGCAGAACAATCGTGACAATGCTGCAGTACAAACCGGAAGCTGTTGCGGCTTTTGATGAAATGGCAGAACGGTTCAATGCATCCCAGGATGAGATTTACCTGAAAATTGAATCTCCCAATGATGCCATGACAGTGTTGAAAACAAGATTTGTCAGAGAGGATTATCCTGACATCATCGGTATCGGCGGCGATATCAACTATTCCAACTTCCTGGATGCCGGAATGTTTATGGATATCTCTGATTTTGACGGCGTATCAGACATTAAGCCGGCATATATGGACATCCTGAAGGAACTGGAATTCATTCCCCAGGACGGCGTATATGCCCTGCCCTATGTGGCAAACTGCGCCGGCATTCTGTACAACAAGGATCTGTTTGCGGAAAACGGATGGGAAATCCCTACCACCTGGAGTGAACTGACTGCCCTGTCGGAAAAAATCCAGTCGGAAACAGATATTTATCCGTTCTACTTTGGATTTAAAGATACCTGGACATGCTTAGCACCCTGGAATTCGCTGGCCGTAGGACTGGCTCCGGCAGATACATGCAGCCGGGTGAATTCCGGTGAAACTACATTCACAGAAGCCTACCGGGATGTTGCTGAAAAGGAAAAGGCACTGCTGGATTATGCAGAACCGAACCCCTATGCTTACAGCTATAACGATGCCTGCACTGCTTTTGCACGAGGCGAATCGGCAATGTTTGCCATCGGCAGCTATGCTGTCCCGCAGATTCAGTCGGTTAATCCGGATATCAATATTGATTCCTTTACCTTCCCGGCAAATGAAAATGCAGAAGACAATGTGCTGAACTCCGGCGTTGACCTGCTCTTTGCTGTAATGAAGGAATCCAAGCACAAGGACGAGGTTTACAAGGTTCTGGACTTTATGTATCAGGACGATACCATTCAGATTTATCTGGACAACCAGAGCGCTGTTCCCTGCAAGGAAGGCGACTTTATCCTGCCGTCCATCCTGGACAGCATGAAGAAAGATATTGATTCCGACAATATGTCTGACTTCCATGATCACCACTACCCCAGCGAAATGAGCGTGGATGCCATGATTCAGACTTATCTGATGGATGATTCCGCAGATGCTACCGACAAGTTCCTTTCCAAGTTCGACAAGGATTGGAAACGGTACAACCGTGACCTCATTGAAAAAGTACAAAAATACGAAAAGGAGGGAAAGTAAATGAAACGCAGAAGTGCAATGTCCAGCCGGGAAAAAACATATATCCTGATGATTCTCCCGGCTCTGATTCTCTTTGTCGCATTTAACACCATTCCTTTGATCACCGGCGCGATTTACAGCTTTACCAATTACCGCGGCTACGGCGATTATGATTTTGTAGGACTGCGCAACTACATTGACCTTTTCGGAGATGAGCGCGTCCGCAACTCTTACTTGTTCACCTTTAAGTACGCCATTGCAGGAACGGTTCTGATCAATGTAATCAGCCTGCTCCTGGCCATGGGATTAAACAGCAGAATCCGCTGCAAGAGCCTTCTGCGGGGCGTATACTTTATCCCGAACATTCTGGGCGGCTTGATTATCGGTTATATTTTCAGCTTTATTTTCACCTACATCATTCCGGCTGTGGGAAAAGCAATGCACATTGGTTTTCTGGAAAACAGCATTCTGGCCAGCGAACAGCATGCCTGGATCGGTGTCCTGATTGTCGGCGTATGGCAGGCTGTGGCCATGAACACGATTATCTATATTTCCGGACTGCAAACCGTTCCGGCAGATATTTATGAAGCCGGCATGATTGATGGTGCAAACGCATGGCAGAAGTTCTGGAAACTGACATTCCCGATGCTGCTGCCGTTCATCTCCATCAATCTGATCCTCAGCACCAAGAATATGCTGATGGTATTCGACCAGATCATGTCCCTGACAAAGGGCGGCCCGGCACAAAGCACAGAGTCCATCTCTTATCTGATCTATAACAACGGTATGGCCGGCGGTCAGTTCGGATTCCAGAGTGCAAATGCCGTTATCTTCTTCATCGTCATTGTAATCTTTGCAGTGGTACAGATGAAACTGACAAGCAAAAAGGAGGAACAGCTATGAGAACGAAAAAAAGACCGGCAAAAACAAATGTGTTTTTGATGATTCTCCTGATTCTTGGCTGTCTGACTGTTTTGTTTCCGCTTTATATGGCAGTCATTATTGCCTTTAAAAACCCTTCTGAAATGACCAACGATGTGGCTGGCGCGCTGAGCTTTCCCAGTCACTGGAGCCTGAGCAACTTTAAAGAAGCCATGGAGATCACAAACTTCTGGCACACACTGGGCAACAGCATTCTGATTACCGGTGCAACCATTGTGCTCTCTCTGATACTCCACTCCTTGACCGGCTATGCCATTGGCAGAAGCATGGCGCGGAAAAAAGGCTTTCGCATGATTTACTACTACATCGTCAGTGGTATGTTCGTCCCCTTCGCAATCCTGATGATGCCTCTGGTAAAAGAAACGGCAAATCTGGGACTGGACAATCGTCTGGGCGTAATTCTCCTGTACGTGGTATTCTACATGCCCATGAACGTAATGCTCTACAGCGGCTATTTGAAAAATGTACCGATGGCATTGGAAGAAGCCGCAGATATTGACGGTGCATCCACCTGGAAAACCTATTGGACTATCATCTTCCCCATGATGAAGCCTATGCATGCAACAGTTGCTGTTCTGACCGCACTGGGAACCTGGAACGATGTAATGACACCCCTGGTTATCCTGTCTAATTCAGAAGGCACAACCCTCCCCCTGGCACAGCTCAACTTCCAGACACAGTTCGGTACGAACTATAACCTGGCATTTGCCTCTTATCTGCTGGCATTGATCCCGATTTTGATTTTCTACATCTTCTGTCAGAAGCAGATTATCGGCGGCATTGCAAATGGTGCTGTAAAGGGATAAAATTTCATTCAAAAAAACGCCCAATCGAAAAAAGAAGCTGTCTGTCCATGAAAATATGTTCTGGCAGACAGCTTTTTTAGAAAGGAATCTGGTGAAACATATGCAGTTGGAAAATAAAATTATGCTGATCACTTATGCAGACAGCATGGGAAACAATTTAAAAGACCTGCATCAGGTACTGAATCAATACTATAAGGACGCGGTCGGCGGTGTGCACATTCTGCCGTTCTTCCCCTCTTCTGCAGACCGGGGATTTGCCCCCATGACTTATGAAACCGTGGATGCCGCATTCGGCACATTTGACGATGTGGCTGCAATCGGAGCGGAATATTACCTGATGTTCGACTTTATGGTAAATCACATCTCCGCGCATTCTGTCTATTTCCAGGACTTTTTACAGCGAAAAGAAGATTCCCCCTATCGGAACTACTTCATCCGCTACTCCGACTTCTGGGAAAACGGTGCGCCAACACAGGAACAGATTGACAAGATCTATAAACGCAAGCCCCGTGCCCCCTATATCGATGCCACATTTGCAGATGGTTCTACCGAAAAAATTTGGTGCACCTTCTGCGAGGAGCAGATCGACCTGGATGTTACCAAGCCGGAGACAAAAGCCTTCATCCGCGACACGCTGAAAGGCATGTGTCAGCACGGCGCGGCTGTCATTCGTCTGGATGCCTTCGCCTATGCCGTGAAGAAGCCGGATACCAGCTGCTTTTTCGTAGAGCCGGAAATCTGGGATTTGCTCCGGGAAATCGAGGCGGAAGTCAAAGCAGAAGGTGCTGAAATTCTGCCGGAAATCCATGAGCATTATACCATTCCCATGAAGCTGGCAAACAAGGACTTTTGGATTTATGATTTTGCACTGCCGGTTCTTACACTGCACGCCCTCTACAATCATACCGGCATTTATCTGAAGCAATGGCTGGAACAGTGCCCCATGAAGCAATTCACCACACTGGATACCCATGACGGCATTGGCATTGTGGACGTAAAGGATCTGCTGCCGGACGAAGAAATCGAAATGGTAAAAGAACAACTGTATCAAAAGGGTGCCAATGTCAAGAAAAAGTACAGCTCCGAGGCATATCACAACCTGGATATCTACCAGATCAACACCACCTATTATTCCGCACTGGGTGACCGGGACGATGCTTATCTGCTGGCACGTGCCATTCAGTTCTTTGCGCCGGGCATTCCCCAGGTCTATTATGTAGGTATGCTAGCCGGCAGCAATGATATTGCACTTATGGAAAAGACCAAAAACGGACGGGATATCAATCGGCATTACTACACACTGGAAGAAGTCGCGCAGCAGCAGCAGCGCCCTGTCGTACAGCGGTTAAAGGAGCTCATGACTTTGAGAAATACCCACCCGGCCTTCGGTCTGGACGGATCCATTGCAGTAGAAACCGCCGAAGCGGACACACTGACCATTACCAGAAGCTGCGGCAGTGATCAACTGACACTGCATGCAAATCTGACCGACTATCAGTTTACCATTGATTAAATTAGAAAGACGGTGATCTTATGTCAATTACAGTTACAGAAAAGGAACGGTTTTTCAGCCTGAAAACCGCAAATTCAGAATATCAGATGCAGGCTGATTCTTATGGCGTGTTAAAGCATCTTTGGTATGGAAAAATCGTCCATCAGAACATGGGCTACCTTCTGGAATATCCAGATGTCGGCTTTGCCGGCAATCTCTATGAAGCAGGCAATCAGCGCACCTATTCCCTGAATACCATGCCGCTGGAATATGCCGGCGCAGGCGTAGGGGATTTCCGCATCTGTGCGGCTTCTGCGGTTCATGCAGACGGCAGCCGGGCACTGGATCTGCGGTATGAGCGCTATACCATCCGAAAGGGCAAATACAACATTCCGGGGCTTCCGGCCGTTTATGCCAGTGACAATGAAGCAGAGACACTGGAGATCACTCTCCGGGACACAGCTTCTTCCCTGTCTGTAACGCTGCGGTACGGTGTACTGCCTGAACTGGATATCATCACCCGAAGCGTTCTGTTCCAAAATAACGGCACTACACCCATTGTGCTGCAAAAGGCAGCTAGTCTGTGCCTGGATCTGCCGCAGAGCGGCTCCTGGGACTGGATCCACTTCCACGGCCGCCACGCGATGGAGCGCCTCACAGAGCGCACTGCGCTGATGCACGGCATTCAGGAAAGCTCCAGCACACGCGGCACATCCAGCCACCAGCAGAATCCTTCTGTGATTCTCTGCGAGCCGAACTGCACGGAAAGCAGCGGCGCGTGCATTGGCGCGTTCCTGCTCTACAGTGGCAGCTTTCAGACACAAATTGAGGTAGATCAGCTGCGGCAAACCCGGTTGGTTATGGGACTGCACCCGGATTTGTTCCAGTGGACTTTGCAGCCGAATGACACCTTTGCCACACCGGAAGCTGTGCTCTCCTACAGCAGCAGCGGCCTGGCGCAGCTGTCCCATCACTTCCACCAGGTGATCCGGGAACACATCTGCCGCGGAACATATCAGCTGGCAGAACGGCCGATTCTCATTAACAGCTGGGAAGCCGCCTATTTCGATTTTGACGATCAGAAGCTCCTGAAAATTGCAAAGGAAGCTGCTGCCATTGGTGTTGACATGCTGGTGCTGGATGACGGCTGGTTCGGCAAGCGGGATGATGACTGCTCCGGACTGGGAGACTGGTTTGTCAATGAAAAGAAGCTGAACGGAAGTCTATGCCATCTGGTAGAACAGGTCAAAGCAATGGGCTTGAAGTTCGGCATCTGGTTTGAGCCGGAAATGGTCTCTGAAGACAGCGATCTCTACCGCGCCCATCCGGAATGGTCGATTCAGATTCCCGGCAGAAAGCCGACACGCAGCCGTTATCAGCTGCTGCTGGATCTTTCCCGCAGTGATGTCCAGGATTACCTCTACGAGCGAATCAGCGCCATCCTGAAAGAAGCAGATATTTCCTACATCAAATGGGATATGAACCGCAGCATCTGCGACTGGTATACGACGCTCCTTCCGGCAGATCAGCAGGGAGAGCTGCCCCACCGGTATATTCTGGGGCTGTATGCGTTGCTGGAACGTCTGACCACAGATTTCCCGGAGGTGCTCTTCGAGGGATGCAGCGGCGGCGGCGGCAGATTTGATGCCGGAATGCTGTACTATTGTCCGCAGATCTGGTGCAGCGATGATACAGATGCTTACGAGCGCACGAAAATCCAGTACGGTACTTCCTTCATTTATCCCATTTCCGCAGTTGGTTCTCACATTTCCATTGTCCCCAATCACCAGACCGGCAGAATTACCCCCATGGAAACCAGAGGGATCACAGCAATGGCCGGCAGCTTTGGGCTGGAACTGGATCTGGAAAAGCTTTCTCCGGAGGAAAAGGCAGAAGCTGCTGCACAAATCCAAAATTTCCGCACCTATGGCTCGCTGATTCATAACGGCAATTACTACCGCCTGAACAATCCATTCACGGAGAACGGCGCATTCTGGAGCTTTGTTGCGAAAGACGGCACAGAGATTCTGGTACAGGGCATGATATTCCGAACAGAGCCGAACATGAACCGGAAATCCCTTCATCTGACCGGACTGGATCCGGATGCGATTTATCAAGACACAGAATCCGGCATTCGCTATACCGGTGCTTCTCTTATGAGCGGCGGTCTCCTTCTGCCGCAAACCTGGGGAGACTACTATCCGGTTTCCTATTTCCTGAAACGTGTGTGATCATTCCCCTGTGTTTTTTTGAATAATCCTTTCAATCGATCTCTTAGCGTTATTCTGAGGGATCGATTTTTTCTTTTATAACAAAAAACCGGATTGCAAAACGTTATCCATACGCTTGCAATCCGGTTTTTTATCTGTTCTTTCGGCGAAATTCTGTGGGTGTCATTGCCATATTTGCTTTAAAATGACGCATCAGGTGAAACTCACTGGAATAACCGCATTGTTCGGCCACCTGCCGCAGCGGAAGAGAAGTTGTGGTCAGCAAAATCCGCACCTTTTCCAGACGGGATTTGGTAATATCATTGGAAATGGTTTCGCCAAACACCGCTTTATAGCTATGCTGGAGAGAGGAAAGACTCATGGAAAAATCCTTTGCCAGAGAAGCTACCGTTCTCACATTACCAATCTGATGGGTAATCCGATAATGCAGTAACATCAGATTGTCCAGTTTTACAGACGGCGACTGGGGCACAATGGTTTTCGTCTCCTGAAGCTGGCGGCCAATCTGGAAAAAGAGCTGTTTCAGGCTCAGTTCCATCATATCCACATGATAGGGACGCGGCGTGTAGAATTCATAAGTCATGCTGCGAATCAGGGCAGAAATCGCGCCGGCATCTGCAAGGGAAACCGGCTCGTTGCATAGGATTCCCAATTCCTGAAACAAGCGCAAATCTCGTGATTCAATGGTAAAATAAAACCAGTCGTCCATATAGGCTTCTTCACACGCACCGTAATACTGAGGTGTTTCTCCGGAATACAGCAAAAACGAATTCGGCGGTACAATCCGCTCCGTTTTGTCAATCCGCACCATTGCCTTAGTATGAAACAATAAAAACAGCCAGGCTTGTCCAATTCCGTTTGACTTTTCCATTAAAAAATCAGCACCATGTGAATGATGATATCCAATACTGTGAATTTCCATAAGCAATCACCCCTGCAATATTTTCCTATTATCATACCATATTCCTGCACAGATTGCAATACTGCACTTTCAATTTGCGCAAAATCATATAAACATTTGCAGATTAAGACATTTATTTTTTTGTTTTCCTATGTTATAATAAAATCAAATCAAGGGTGCAAGTTTCTGATATTTTGTGATATGCTGCACAAAAACATCTGTACAAATCCTCTCAAATGATTTTTTGCACACACCCAGAAACGGGAAGGAAATCACGCCAATGAAACAATTAAAATGGACAGCCGCCATTTGCAGCACCGCAATTTTGTTCTCCTCTGTCAGCATGTCTGCTTTTGCAGCGCCTACAAAAATGCGGGATATTTCCACAATGGACTATGTACGGGAAATGGGACTGGGCATCAACCTGGGAAACACATTTGAATCCTGTGGAGAATGGATTGACAAATGGGGAGACGGCACGCCAAAGGCATATGAAACCGCCTGGGGCAGTCCGGTCATTACCGAGGATATGATCAAGGGCTATGCAGATGCCGGATTTGGCACACTGCGTGTTCCGGTGGCCTGGTCGAACCTGATGGGGGATGACTACACCATCAGCGATGCATACTTAGGCGCTGTTCAGGAGGTTGTGGACTGGGCGCTGGATTACAATCTGCACGTCATTGTAAATCTCCACTATGACGGCGGCTGGCTGGCCAACTTTCCCACCGACAAAGAAACTTGTATGACCAAATATACACGCATCTGGGAACAGCTTTCCGATGCATTCCAGGACTATGGTGATTATCTGGTCTTTGAATCTCAAAATGAAGAATTGGGATGGGATTCTCTGTGGAACCGCTGGAGCAGTTCTACAGACGGAAAAGCAGAATCCTACGCGCTTGTCAATGAAATCAATCAGAAGTTTGTGGATATTGTCCGCGCTTCCGGCGGAAATAATGCAAAGCGTCACCTGTTGATCTCCGGTTACGGCACAGATATTGATCTCACCTGTGATCCCCTGTTCCAAATGCCCCAGGATCCGGCCAACCACTGCGCCGTTTCCGTGCACTATTACACGCCTTCTGACTTTGCAATTCTGGAGGAAGATGCCAGCTGGGGTAAAGTGCGCAGTACCTGGGGCACGGATGCAGATATTCAGCAGCTGAACCATTACATGGACATGCTGCAAACCGCCTTTGTGGACAAGGGTGTTCCGGTTATTATCGGTGAATACGGCTGTCCGAAGAAGAATAAGGATGCGGATTCTGTCCGGCTGTTCCTCTCTTCTGTCTGTGAAGCCGCATACTCCCGTAAGATGTGCCCGGTTATGTGGGATGTTACCGGCCTGCACTATGACCGCAGCACCTGCCAGATGTACGACTCAGTTTTGCAGGAAAACTTCCAGAAGATTCTGCAAACCTATAATGATACCAAAATCGGAGACATCAACCAGGACGGCTCTGTGACCATAGCAGACGTTGTTCTTCTCCAGCAGCATCTGCTCCAGGAGAAGAGCCTGACTGCCGCACAGGCAAAGGCATCAGACACCTGGAGTGACGGTGTACTGAATGGTTTCGATGTGACTGCACTGCGGCAGACGGTACTGACATTTACCTGACAAAAGGCCTCTTCCAGTTCTATGAACATGTTTTCATTTTCTGCACATGTCTACATGCCGGAATGAAAATATGTTCGAACTCCATCATATCATACTCACCTGCAAATTTTGCAGGGAACCGAAAAAAGCAAACACTGCACATGTGATTCTTGTGCAATGTTTGCTTTTTTCATAGATATTGCAACAGGCGATTAGCCCTTTCTTCTCTTGCGATTGTATCCGCCGCTCCGGGCATTCTGATTATAGCCATGACGAGAACTGCGGCGCTGGCCATTGTTCCGGTTTCTTCCGCCGGATTCTCCGCCGTGATAGCGGCCATAGCCGTCTCCCCGTTCTTCATAGCGGCGCACAGCTACGGATTTTCCGTTGATTTTCTCATGCTGCATCGCATCTACTACGAAATCCAGCTCAGATTCCGGTACTTCTACGGTTGTAAACTGATCATGAATATCGATTTTCCCAAATTCATTTCCGGCCATACCGGTGGCTTCAACCAGTGCGCCCAAAATAAAGTTGGGAGCCATACGGTCTTTTCTGCCGGCGTTGATGTGTACACGTACTGTTTTGGCACCGGCACGCTTTCCCTTCCGAATGGGCTTGGGCACATCAAAGGTAGGCAGATTTTTGGTTGCCTGATCCAGCTGCTTCTGTACCAGAGCAGCAAGCAGCTGATCCGGTGACTCTGTCTGCGCCAGAAGTTCCTGTGCCAGCTTCAGCGCTTCCTCCGAAGCAGGAGAAGCGGCAAATTCCAGCAGCTGTTCGCGCGTTTCTTCAATGGCAGCGGCGCGCAGTTCCTTCGAAGTGGGAACGGCAATTTCGGTAATATCCGCTTTTGTATACCGGGAAATGTCCCGCATCTCCATTTCTTGTTTCCGACCGCTGAGGATATTATAAGCGGTTCCGGCTTTTCCGGCACGGCCGGTTCTGCCAATGCGGTGAATATAGTATTCATGATCCTGAGGCAGATCATAGTTGAACACTGCATCCACACCCTTTACATCAATTCCACGGGCTGCAACATCTGTTGCAATCAGAATTGTACTTCTGCCGCTTTTGAATCCATTCATTACCTGGGTGCGCTGGAGCTGTTTCATGTCTCCGTGCAAGCCGGCTGCCGGAAAACCGCGGAGACAAAGTGCCTCTGTCAGTTCATCCACCATCTTTTTGGTATTGCAGAAAATCATAGAGGAATTCGGCTTTTTTGCCAGCAGCAGCAATTGCAGCGCATCTGTCTTGCGTCCCATGGGAACACTGACATAGTACTGCGCAATTGCATCTACGGTACGGTGGGCGCTCTGAATCTGCACCAAAACCGGATCCTTTTGGTACTGCTTGGTAATTGCCAGGATGGCAGGCGGCATAGTTGCAGAAAACAGAACTGTCTGACGCTCCTCCGGAATCTGGGACAGAACAGCTTCAATATCCTCCCGGAATCCCATATTCAGCATTTCGTCTGCTTCATCCAGCACGATTGTTTTCAGATTGTCCAGCTTCAGGGTACGGCGGCGCAGGTGATCCAGCACACGTCCTGGTGTACCAACTACCAGATTTGCGCCGGTTTTCAGCTGATGAATCTGCCGCTCCATGCTGGCACCGCCAAACACTGCAACGGGATGCACATTTTTCTGAAACCGCGAAAACTTTCGGATTTCATCGCAGGCCTGCATTGCCAGTTCACGGGTAGGGCAAAGGATGAGGGCACACACATTGCGCCGTTCTTCCGGCTCCATGTGCTCCATCTGTTCCAGAATCGGAATACTAAAAGCGGCGGTTTTGCCAGTACCGGTATTTGATTTCCCGATAACGTCCTTCCCTTCCAACAGCAGCGGAATTGTCTGCGCCTGTATTTCTGTCATCTCTGTAAAGTCCAGCTGCGCCACAGCTTCCAGCAACGGTGCGGATAAGTTCAATTCTTCAAATCGCATTCTTTTTCCTTTCCATCTTTGCTGTTCCCACTGGTACTGTCTGCATGCCGATTTTTGCATTTCCACCCCTGCGCCTGTTATACCATGAACAGCAGTTTCTCTTTTTTCTCTCTTGCTTTTCGTAAAAAAACGTATCCGGTACCGCCCGAGGCGAAACCGGATACGCCAATTTTCAGCATATAGTTCCCTACAGTTGCTTTACTTTACAGAAATATACGCTTTCTTAATACCGCATGCACAATCGCATGCGATTTCAGATTTGTCCGTGCAAAATTTTTGCACGCCTCTTTCCCGGAATATGCGCTTAGTCTTCGTCCGGCATACTCCAGTTATGATAAACATTCTGCACGTCATCGTCTTCTTCCAGATTTTCCAGCAGCAGATTCATCTTCTTGATGGCTTCTTCATCGTCCAGGCTGGTATAAGTAGACGGAATCTGCATAACTTCAGCGGACAGTACGTGATAGCCCTTTTCTGTCAGGCCTTCCCGCAGGCCGCGCAGTGCTGCCGGCGCGCAGCAAACTTCAATTACTTCATCATCATCCATGGAGAAATCGTCGGCATCCAGATCGAAGCAGTCTTCCATAACCTTATCTTCATCCAGTCCGGTATTTTCCAGAACCAGCATACCTTTTTCGCTGAACATAAAGGAGACGCAACCAGAAGTACCCAGATTGCCGCCGAACTTATCGAAGTAATGACGCACATTTCCGGCAGTCCGGTTTTTGTTGTCTGTCAGGCATTCTACAATGACAGCTACACCGCTGGGGCCATATCCCTCATAAACGATGGACTCGTAGTTGTTCTTGTCGCCTTCACCAGCCGCCTTTTTAATCACGCGGTCAATATTATCATTTGGCACATTGTTGGATTTTGCCTTGGCAATCAGATCCCGAAGTTTGGCATTGCTGTTCGGATCCGAACCGCCTTCTTTTACGCAAACTGTAATTTCTCTGCCGATCTTGGTAAAAATTTTACCCTTGATCGCATCTGTTGCTTCCTTTTTCCGCTTGATGTTATTCCATTTTGAATGTCCCGACATTTTTTAAAACACTCCTTATTTTTCCGCAGACATTTCCTCTGCGTTTATGGCAATTTGAAACAATTCTTCCAATCGTTCCTGCGCTCCCATCAGGTACAGATAACCAAACAGACTTTCCAGTCCGGTAGCCTTATGATAGTCCTGGGCTGCCGTATGGCGCGGAACGGTATTGTTCGCATTTCTGCCCCGTTTATAGACACCGGTTTCTTCCTCTGTCAGATGCGGCAAAAGTCGATCGGCCGCTGCTGCCTGAAACGGCGCACAAACCAGCTGCACCTTTTGTTCATGCAGCTTTGCCGCAGGCTGGTTGGCCTTTCGCAGCAAATATTCCCGCGCCATTACTTCATAGACGCTGTCGCCCAGAAACGCCAGTGCCAGTGGGCTGTAGAGGCGCGCCTCTGCCTGCGTCAATGGTTTCATATTCTCACCTCATTACGGCACGAAATCAAATTCAAATCCCAGGATATCCACAGAGTCACCCTTCTGGATGCCCTTTTCTTCCAGTGCATCAATAATGCCGCTGCTGCGAAGCACACGCTGGAAATACTGCAAAGAGGAATAGTCTTCCATGTTGACTGTCCGCAAAATCGGCTCCAGCCACTGCGCATTGACATAGTATACGCCGTCTTCCACTTCGATTTCAAAGCTGCCGTGTGCATTTTCTGCCAGTTCCTCCGGAGAAGGCGCTTCTGCTTCATACTGGAGAATCGGCGGAAGGGTTTGCAGCAGCGCTGCGGTTGCCTGTACCAGTTCTGCTGTTCCCTGGGTGGTTGCAGCAGAAATCTCGTAAAACGGCAGGCCCTTTTCCTCGATATACTGCCGGAACCGGGCAATCTGTTCCGGCTCTGCCATATCGCACTTGTTGGCCACCACGATCTGAGGACGCTCTGCCAGATCTTCCCGGAAGCGTTCCAATTCTCCCTGAATGGTGTTGTAATCCTCAATGGGATCCCGTCCCTCGCTGCCGGAAACGTCTACCACATGAAGGATCAAGCGGCAGCGCTCTACATGGCGCAGAAAATCGTGTCCCAGACCAACGCCATCGCTGGCACCCTCGATCAAACCGGGAATGTCCGCCATGACAAAAGACTGTTCTTCTGCCACACGCACCATTCCCAAAACTGGTGTCAGTGTGGTAAAATGATAGTTGGCAATCTTCGGCTTTGCAGCACTGACAACAGAAATCAGAGTAGACTTTCCCACATTTGGGAAGCCAACCAGACCCACATCTGCCAGCAGCTTCAATTCCAGTGTTACGTCAAAGGATTCCCCCGGAAAGCCAGGCTTTGCAAAACGGGGAATCTGCCGGGTGGAGGTGGCAAAATGAATATTGCCCTTTCCACCCCGGCCGCCTTTGGCGAGAATCTGCGGTTCATCTGTAGAGAGATCTGCCATAATCCGGCCGGTTTTCGTCTCTCTTACTACAGTTCCGCGGGGCACACGGATGATCAAATCCGGTGCGCTTTTTCCTGTACAATTTCTGGCGCTGCCGTTTTCACCGCGCTGCGCCGCATATTTCCGCTTATAGCGGAAATCAATCAGTGTCGAGAAATTATCGTCCACCTGGAAAACGATATCGCCGCCTTTTCCGCCGTCACCACCATCCGGGCCGCCGGCTGCCACATATTTTTCCCGGTGAAAAGAAACTGCGCCGTCGCCGCCGTCGCCTGCTTTAATAGAAATTCGTGCCTGATCGACAAACATCTCTTACATCTCCTCTCATCTCGCGTGTTATTCTGGAATTCTACACATATGCCTTGCTGAAACAGCACAGCATATCCCCTTCACGTTGTTGCAAAAAATACATTTTTATCCTGTATTTTTTGCAACAACGTGAAGGAATAAAGAAAATCCCAAGCATACATGCGCTGCTCGGGATTTCCAGTCGTTCTTCACGTAATCCGGTAAATAACCGTCTCGTTACTGTGCAGCGTATACGCTGACCTTCTTGCGGTCACGTCCAACGCGCTCAAACTTTACAGTACCATCCACTGTTGCAAACAGGGTGTCATCAGAACCGATGCCAACGCCTGCACCCGGATGAATGTGTGTACCTCTCTGACGAACCAGAATGTTTCCAGCCTTTACGAGCTGACCATCTGCGCGTTTTACGCCCAGACGCTTTGACTCAGAATCACGGCCGTTCTTGGTGGAACCAGAACCCTTCTTATGTGCAAAAAACTGTACATTAATCTTCAGCATTATAATTACACCTCCACGTGTATCAATTGAATATTCGCAGGAAAAACTCTGGACAGTTCCCCTAACTGCAATTCCAGTCCGGCAAAAAGCCGCTGTGCATTTCCGGACGGATCCTTTCCCGAAAGTTGAAGAGAAACTCTAGCCGGTTCTTCCTGCTCCTCCGCCAAAATGGGAAGGTGAAAGATTTCCGTCATGAGGTTGGCCACTGTCTGCACAGTTGCAGAAACATAAGCGCATATCACGTCCGTTCCTTCTTCGGAATAATCAGCATGTCCGGTAATCGTGCAGCCGGTATATTGCTTTCCTGCATGAAAAAAGCGTGCGGAAATCATTTATGCCTCAATGGCTTCGATCTGCACCTGAGTATACGGCTGTCTGTGACCCTGCTTCTTCTTTTCGCCCTTCTTCGGCTTGTAGGTCATAACCGTAATTTTCTTTGCCTTGCCATTCTTGATGACCTTGGCACGTACAGAAGCACCGTCAACATAAGGTGTACCGATCTTCAGACCGTCCTCACCGCCAACTGCAACAACCTTGTCAAAAACAACGCTGTCCTCTGCTTCTACGTTCAGCTTTTCGATAAAGAGCGTGTCATTTGCCTTTACCTGATACTGCTTTCCGCCGGTTTCAATTACTGCGTACATAATTCATGGCACCTGCCTTTTACAAAAACTCGCTGTGTCAGGTACACATTTCGTGTTTGAAAACAGCCTTGACACATGCGGCTTTACTATTATATCATAAGACGCGTCATTTGTCAAGTGAAATTTTCTGTAAATTTTCTGCGCGTTCTCTCAATTTTTCCGCGCTTCTTCCAATTCCAGAATTTCCGCAGAATCCATGTCTGCATCCAGCGTAGATACGGTTTGCAACTTTCGGTTAATGGCTCTGGTACGGGTTCCGATCAGTTTTTCCAGTTCTTCATCAGCCTGCCGCAACCGGTTTCGTGTGGACAGTAATACTGTTTCAAACGTGCCGAATTCTTTCTTTGCGGCCTCCAGAACCTTCCAGACTTCGCCGCTTTTTTTCTGAATCGCCAGCGTCCGGAAGCCCATCTGAAGGCTATTGAGCATAGCTGCCATAGTGGACGGCCCGGCAATGTTCACCTTATAATTTTTTTGTAGCGTTTCTACCAGTCCCATATTTACAACCTCAGCATACAATCCTTCAAAAGGAAGGAACATAATTGCAAAGTCTGTTGTGTGAGGCGGTACGATATATTTGCTCTGGATGCTTTTGGCACAGCGCTTGATTTCCGCTTCCAGAAGATTTCTCTTTTCTTTGAGCTGTTCCGGATCACCGCTGTCATATGCCGCCAGAAGGCCAGCGTACGTATCTCCAGGGAATTTGGAATCAATCGGCAGATACACAGATGTTCCCTCTTTTGAGCCGGGAAGCTTTACGGCAAAGTCCACACGTTCGGAGCCGCCTGGTTTTACCGGGATCTGTTCGCCGTATTGTTCCGGTGCCAATATTTCTGCCAGAATAGCAGACAGTTGGATTTCGCCCAGAATGCCTCTTGTCTTCACATTTGAAAGCACTTTCTTCAAATCGGAAACACCGGACGCAACCGCTTTCATCTCACCCAGGCCCTGATATACCTCCATCAGACGCGCATTCACAGTGGCAAAGGATTTGGCGATTTTATCGTCCAGCGTTTTTTGCAGCTTTTCATTGACTGCCACATTGATGCGATCCAGGCTCTCTTGATTTTCCTGACGCAGATGCTGCATTCCGGCTTCATTGGTGTCTCTGATTTTTTCCAGCGCTGACAGGATATCCTTTCGGATCTCTCCAAACGCATGTTCCAGATTTTGCAACCTTTCTTCCATACCGGTCTGCTGTCTGCTCTGACCTTCTTCCAGCCGTTTCCCCAGGGCTGTCATATTATGCACCATTGTTTCAAAGGCCTGATTCATTTTCTGATCCAAAAGCGTCTGAAACTTTTCGGTAACAATAGCGTGAAGCTGCATCAGGCTCTTCTGGTTTTCCTGCCGCAGCCGATACATATCCTCCTGCATTGCAGCCAGGATTTCCTGCATCCGTGCCTGTTGCTGTGCCTGTGTCTCTCGCAGATGATTTCCAACAACCGAAATCTGCCGCACAGAAAGTTCGCTTTGCCGGGCAGACTGATCCATTAGCATTTGATTTTGGTGGTCGAAGTTTTGCTGCATCATTTCCAGCTGCTTTTTCATTTCAGATGTATTAGAATTTTGCGGATGTGACATAATTTCAGACAGCTTTTTCCAGATAATGACCAGCAGTATCACGCAAGCTACAGCGCACACGGCAATAAAGATTTTTAGTCCCATGAAACGACTCCTTTTCTTATAAAAGGAATCGCCCGGAAATACCGGACGATTCTAGTGGTAAAACGCAGCTGCATGCTGCAATACAAAATGGCTTTTCTTGTAACATATGTTTCCGCAAACATAGCACCATATTTATTATAAAATATTTTTTGAATTTTGTCAAGAATTTTCGGAATATTTATTTTTCTAATTTTTCTCTTGTCATGACCTGCCCTTCATGTTAGAATAGTAGAGGAAAATGCTGATCTATCGCAGAAAGGAGCACGCTATGATCTATATGACTTCCTATAATTCTCCCCTGGGTTCTCTTTTTTTGGCAGAACGAGATGAAACAATTCTCGGATTGTGGATTACAGGGCAAAAATATTTTCTTTCTTCTATCAAAGAGCCTTTTGAAAGGAACACAGAAACGCCGCTTTTACGCCAGACAAAGGCATGGCTCAATGCCTATTTTGCTGGCAAAAATCCATCTGTCCAGGATCTGCCGCTGTGCCCGGAAGGAAGTCCATTTCAGCATGCAGTCTGGCGTATGCTCCTTCAAATCCCTTATGGCCGTGTGACAACCTACGGTGCTATTGCAAAAGCGATCTTCTCCCAATCCGGGAAAATGTCTGCGCAGGCAGTAGGCGGTGCCGTTGGGCACAACCCGATTTCCATTCTCATTCCCTGCCATCGTGTGGTTGGTGCCAATGGGAAACTGACCGGCTATGCCGGAGGTTTGGATAAAAAAGAATGGCTGCTGCGTCATGAACATGCTCATTTTGGGGATGGCTGTTGGGAGTTTGTTTGAAAAGTGTATTGGAAAAGCGCCTGGTGTAAGTCAGACGCTTTTTCATCGTTTTATCAGTTGCTGTACGCTTACTGTGCAGCACTTTCGCTGCGATACTTTTCCATTGCAGCATCAATTTCTGCCTTAAAGTTAAATTGCTCTGCATCCTGATAGCCCATTGCATAAATTTTATCGATATCTTCATTATTAAACATAATGGTTTTGTCAGCAGACATATATCCTTCCGGATAAATTACTGCGGAATAATCCCAGATAACGCCCTCCCGGTTTTTCTGGCAAACGCCGATGATCATCAAACGCTTGGTAGCATTCTTCAATAATACAACTGTACCAATCGGTAAAATTCCTTGTAACATAAGTTTTTCCTCCTCAGTAAATCATTCTGGTTTTCTTACCAGTGGAATGCGTTGTTGATTTTTCCACCGATATCATTTGCAAAGTCATTCAGCTTTCCGCCTACTTCATTCGCAAAATTGTTGACATCTTGTCCGATTTCATCCACTTTTTTCGTGGTATAGTCCCAGGCGGACTGAGCACTTTCTACAATACCGCCAAAGTCCGCATCACTCATATCGATGGACAAACCGACATCGCCGCCAATGCCCAATCCGACACCGGCACCAATTTCAATTGAATCCTTGCTGATTTCTGCATGCGCACCAACACCGGCTCCAATATAGCCTTTGCCCTTTACGCCAACCTTAACACCCAAAATTTCAAAGCCGGTTTCTCCGTGAATATTGGCTAAATCCACTTCGCCCTTTGCCTCAACTTTAATCTTAGGATCGAAGTTTCCTTCATTATCCCAAACATGTCCGGTTGCGCCAACTGTACCTTCCACTTTTCCGACCTCGACTCCGGCATCATAATATGCGCCAAAGTTTTTATCCCCGAAATAATTTCCGGCAATGGTTCCGGCAAACGCGGTAAAGCCGGCAGTTGCAGTTGCTGCAAAATTTGGATTGAAAATGCGAACGCCGTCTTTTTCTGTCCACATGCCAGCACTTGCATCTGCTCCGGCATTATACTTTAATGTATCCCAGGTCACCTTTCCGCCAAACGGTGTTTCAAATTCTCCGGAATCTCCGCCTTCAAAATGCCCCGATGTCGCAGTGCCCGTATGCTTTTGAAACCAATCGGTAAAGTTTATAACATCTTCGCCTGAATCTCCACCGACACCAGCCGCAATAACATCCGGTCTAGTATCGTGAACACGAATACCATCGGCCGCATTGCCGCTTATGCTGGATCCATTTATACCTTCTATCCCCTGATGTTCAGATACGTATTGACGAATCCATTCTGCCAGATTAGAACAGTTTTCCTCCTCTTTTCCGATTTGGGAAATAATCGGTTCAATCTCAGCGCTAAGTGTCTGCGACAATCCCTGCATGGAGGAGCGAAACTCCGTCAGCCCCTGCTGAATTCCTTGCAGTGATTTTTGAATAGATGGGTATGTATTCCCCGAAAAGTCATTGTAACGGTCGCCTTGCCAGGAACCGCTAACAGAAGACATAATTCCATCTAATGGACTCTGGGTTTGCTCAGCCATCTGAACATGTGTCGTAATCTGACTGTTCCAGTCCTGATCGATCATGTTTTGCATCGCAGTGGTCAGCTGCGTTGCATTTGTTTTCAGCTGTGCTAAATCCGTGGAGGCTTTATCAAATGCTGCTGCCAGATTTTCCATTTCGGAATATGTCATTTGCAGTATGTCTGCCATACTTCTTCCCCTTTCTGTAATTTTTTGCGAATCCCATTCTCATAGTTTTCGCGCATTTATGCTTAGGCGCTATCCTACATAAAAGTAAAGCGCACCATCGCCATTTGAATTTTCGGCTTCTTTTTTGGTTTGACTGACATCAAATGCATGGTTTGTGTCCATAATGGTTTCAATCCCGGTCAGTGCAGTCCCGCTAGGACCCATTATAGTTTTTATTCCTTTTTTCACAACATCCTTTGCCATATCCGAAACACTTGCTCCAATCTTGAGATGATCTTTAAAAAATTCATCTTTAAGGTCATCAATTTTTTCCTGGGCATAATTTGTATCCATCATAGAGGCATCTTCCGTAATTCGTACATATCCGCCTTTGGGAACATGCACAGAATATAATTGTTTCGAATTGAAACTAAATTCGTTATATTTACCAAGACGACCAGTCGCAATATCAATTGTTGCATCCATAACAACATCGTTTGCAGACAAAAAGACTTCTTCTATATTCTTAGGGTCATAATAACCATCCATATATTCTTGCCGAACAACATTACCATTTTCATCATAAACTGTAATCTCGGTACTGCGTCTTGTACTGTTTGCACAAATAAAACTGATTTCGCCTGATCCATCTGCATTTTTGGTTGTATGCAAATCATAGATGCTTGTTTTTCCATTTACCATGCGATCATTCTTTTCCATATACGCATCCGCCTCATCAAAACTCATGAAACTCTGATTACGCTTTGTAACATCGTCCCCAACGTTTTGAATCACACTGCCCGGATAAGAAGTATTGGCATGAATCCATCTCCGCTTTTGGTCTGCACTCATCCCCAAAACATCGTTCATTTTATCAGAATCGATTCCTTTTTCTGCACACATGTGCTGAACTGTATAATTCTGTATCCATACAGCAGTTTTATTGCACTCTATAGATTGGGTTAAAATTATTCTCAAAATGCGCCCCATTTCAAGAAGAGCCGTATCATTCAATGCTCTTAGCGTTTCCAGAAATGCTGTAAATTCCTGCGAAATATCATTCAATGATTTTTCAATAGAAGGGTAAACATTGCAGGAAAAATCCTGATAACGTTCGCCTTGCCAGACACCTTCCACCGATTCCATAATCTGATTGAGGGGACGCGCCGTATCTTCTGTTTTTTGAATTGCTTCATTGGTTGCCTTTACCCAATCTTGATTTGTCATCTGTCCCACTTGAATCATTAGAACAGTTGCTGCTTTTCCCATCTGTTTCAGATGGTTTGAAGCACTTTCAAAAGCTGCTGCCAAGCTTTCCATTTCGGAATAACTCATTTGCAGCATGTCAGTCATTGCAATCCACCTTCTTTCTTCTTCACACCTGCCATGCAGGCATATCAAGCCTCAACTTCGTCAATCATTTTATGCTGTGCAGAATAGGTTTCAACGGTATCCGAAAGAGAGGTACAATTGTCCTGTTCTGCGGCAACTTTTGAAAGGTAATAAGAAAGTCTTTCCTCCAGTTCTGTCAGATAACTGTGTGTACGCTGCTGGACTTCCTGCAAAATATTTTCCATCTCCTGATAGCGTGTATGAATATTTTCCACTTCTACCGTTTGAAAATAATTTGCCGTCTCCCCTTTCCAGGAGGTTCCCGCAGTTTCGTTAATCTTTGCTGTGACGCCAGTCATGATTTCTTCCATCTGATATTGTGCCTGATTCAGATCACTTTCCAATTTATTGATCTGCATACACATTTCATCACTGATTACTGCGATTTGACTGCGCAGCATATCCAGATCCATTGCGGATCCTTTCAGACTTGCAGAAAGACGTTCTAATTCTGAATAACTCAGCTGAATTACATTTTCGTCCATCTATCCTCATCCTTTTCCTTCCGGCAACTCCATGAAACTGCATGCAGCACAGTTTCATGCGATGCTGCCTTAACCTGTTTGTGCAATCCCACCGGATGCAAAATTTTTGAAATAGAGCTTTTGGATTTTTGTTTTAAGCGATAGCCAATGAAAAAGACTTAGCCAATGTTCTCAGCATTCTGATGCTCTTGTGCATATCTGCTAACCCATGTAGATTGATCCTGGCAATCAGTAGACTCGTTTTTAACATTTTCATTAATCGGAGTTAATGTGTCCTCTAATTCTGTGCATTTGATTTTCAATGTATTTGAGAAATCATCCAGTGCAGTTATAAAAGCTTTCATTGCAGATTCAATTGCAGGATAGGTTTGACTCTGGAATTTATCTGCCTGCTGTCCCTGCCAAGTGCCCATAGTATTGTTTTTTACAGATGTCAAGCTCGACTGGATATCCTCTGCATTGCCTTTCATTTTTGCGGAATCTGTTATCCAATTTCCAATCGTCGAGGAAATTGTACTCAAAAAATTAGTAATATTCCCATTCAGAGAACCTAAATCATTAGAAGCAGTACTAAATGCCTGTGAAAGAGCCTGCATCTGAGTAAAACTCATCTGTAAAACGTCTGCCATAATAAATCATTCCTTTCATTTCTGTTGCGTTCAGATTTTTTCTGAACATATTTGTTCTCCAAAAGCCCTATTTCAAAAATTTTGCATCCTGGGTTTTGCCGCAAATTACTTGCAGTCGTACGGTGCCTTGATCTTATTTACAATTGCATCCTGGATGACATAGCAATCGTTTGCGCTGATCTTTTTCCGGAACTGCTTTGCAGCCTGGAACGGTACATCAAACAATTTCAGATTGCTGATATCATCAAAGAATACTGCTTGTCTCAAATCCTTGATATTTCGCAGCATTTCCGGTGCGCTAAAGGATACCGGTGCATTTTCTGCACAGGAAACCAGGATGCACACCCGCATATTTTTATACCGTGTACGGATATTCTGGTATTTGGTCAATGTATCCCGGTCTGTGGCCGCAAGCTGCATTGCATCTGCATTCTGCACAATTAACAGAATCAAACCAGCTTCTTCAATGGCATTGTCCTCGCCCTCTGAGAAGCGCTGATAGCGGTCTGCAAGCTTGGATTCAATTTCATCCAGCATAGATTTGATATCTTCTGCGTTGCGGCTGTACTGCACCACATTTGACTCCTGCCGCACAGATTCCAGTTGACGCTCAACATCATCTGCAATGTAAACCTGGCTCTTCTCCGGGTAAATTGTCTGGAGTGCATAAATCAGATACTTTATAAAGTTGGTTCGTTCTGCCTCAAAACGTCCGAGCACTGCAAACAATCCTATCTTGATCAAATTCATGCAGTACGGTGCAACAGAGACATAGTCCAGGCCGATGGGCACGTCAAACGGCTTTTGCAAATATCCTTTTCCCTGAGAGAGGCATGCTGCGGCAGGGATTTTTTCGGCAACTTCCGGAATCGGCAGTGCACTTTCTGTCGGATACTTCGCATTTGTCTCCTCAATGAACGAGTAAATTGCTGCAATCCGGTCGCTTTCCCGTTCCCCGGAGAAGGCGAGGTAGGTCTGGCATTCCAGGATCTGGTTTTCTCGTTCCACCCAGCAGCGTCCTGAAATATCATCCAGCTTTTCTTTACAATGTCCAAACAGTGTTGCATATTCCGCGTTGTCATTGCAGAAGAAGGAGATTTTCTCATGGAAATTCGTCATATACCGATAATTCAAACCAGTTGCCTGCAAATTGGTAGCAATGACAGAGATACCGGAGGAAATGCCGTCCCGCAGAATTGTCAGCAGCCGGCTGTCCTCATCTTTAAAGTATGTGTCCTTCAGGGCGGTCAAATTATCAATCAGCAAGACGATCTGCGGCATGTCCGTATAACCGGCTTCCCGATAAGCAGCAAAGGAACTGCATCCCTTTTGCAGCAGTTGTTCTTTTCGATGAGAAATTTCCACTTGCAGCAGCTTGAACAGGTTTTCCATCCGTTCGTCATCTGCTGGTGTCACAACGCCGCCGACATGCGCCAGATCCTTCATATTTCTAAATACCATAGACGCAAAATCAATGACATAGAAAATGACTTCCTTTGGCCCATAATTTGTGGCCAGATCCCGTAAAATCAGCTGCTGAAGATTTGTCTTGCCGCTCTGAGAAGAACCGATAATTAACATATGTGATAAGGCCAGATCTACAGAGTGTATCTCCTGTACCTGTTCCTTTGGATTATCGTACAAACCGATTTTGCAGATAATATGTCTGTTCTCATTTTTTTCAGCTGCGGACGCATGATAGTCCATGCATGTCGGCAGCGGCGGTTTGCAGATATCCGGCAGCTTTTCAATCTGATTTTTTTGACAGTAATCGATAATCCAATTGGAAATCGCGTCCTTCTGGCTGATTGAATCATGCTGGGATTTTTTTTTCTTTCTCTGATAAATTACAGTACGTTTTCCGGAAAGATTTACCTTTGAGATGCTGAATTCCTTCTGCATGAAGGATTCATCCGTATTGGCAGCAGCACCGCTGTACGCGGACTGGAACAATTCAAAAATCTCGTTGTTTCCTACCATCAGATAAGCACGTCCTGCTTCTTTGATTTCAGATGCAAGCGGCGATTTGATGACTTCCTTACTGTCCTCAGGTGTCTGTACCTTTAAACAAAGGCGAAACTTCGTGTTACTCCAAATTTGATCGCTTACCTGTCCGCTCGGTTTCTGCGTTGCTAAAATCAAATGTACGCCCAGCGAACGTCCAATTCTCGCTGCACTGATCAATTCGCTCATAAAATCCGGGAACATGGCCTTCAATTCTGCGAATTCGTCTACAATAATAATCAAATGCGGCAGTGCCACGTCGATTTTGCCTGCCTTATATACGCGGATATATTTATCAATGTGATCCACTCCTGCAATTGCAAAAAGACGCTTTCTGCGATCCAGTTCTGCTTTAATAGAAATCAAAGAACGATTGATTTCTTTTCCGTCTATATCTGTGATAATTCCCAGTGTATGCGGTAAATTTTTAAACTGATTTGCCATTCCGCCGCCCTTGAAGTCAATGATCAGAAAAGCTACTTCATAAGGATGATACAATGTCGCCATAGACAAAATATATGTCATCAGAATTTCACTCTTACCAGATCCGGTTGTACCTGCAACCAGGCCATGCGGTCCGTGTGCTTTTTCTCCGTCATGAATATCCAAGGCAACTATTTTACTTCCGGCTTTTACACCAATTGGCGCTGCCATATTTTTAGTAACATCCGAGTTGCTCCAACGGCTGTTTAAATCCAGATCTTCTTCGGAAATAATGTGCAAAAGCTGAAAAAGTGTAATATTTTTTGTCAGAGAACTTTCCAGGCTGGTTTCCTTGCAATAAACAGGAGCCAGATAATGTGACATCTGAAACATTTGCTGATCTGGAATCGGGGCATAGCGAAATTCAGAGTATATCTGCTTATTTTCAGTATGCAGCATCACACCGCTCTGATGGTCCCCCAGACCAATCAAATAACGCGCACCAACCGGAACAAATTCCTTTGCCTTTTCAAAAAACAAAAATGTAATACCAACATCTGCTGCCCTTGCAATGTATTTGGAAATCGGATGCTGCTGAATATCATAATCATGCAGTACGAAAATGACAATATGCGGACTGGACTGCTTTTTCTCCTCCCGCTGGTTGATTTCTGCATAAAGATATTCGAAAACAACATTTTTGCTTTCTTCGTCACAGACGATATTTCGATACAGAATCTTATCGTTTTCCAGATGATGCGACCACTTAATCCATTCATACTTTTTGGTTTCCGTGGGCGGAAGTAGAATGACAGCCTTTACATCATGGTAGTACTGCCGAATAGTCAAATCAAAAAAAATGATCTTCATCATCTCATAGAGATTGTCATGTGATCCAACAATTCCGACAGCGGATACATCCTTCAGTGGCAATACAATCGGGCTATTTTCAATTTCCCGTTCTTCATTTTGAAGCTGCATTGGCAGCGCAACTAGCGGATCATCGTCTACTTCATAGGTTTCCTGCGTCTTCACTGTGATTTTTCGAAGCGCTTCCACATTTCCTGTACCAATTCGGACAGACAAAAAGTCCGAATCCTCCGGTGTACGATCAAACAGGTTTCCGGAAAAACTGTGAACAAAACTCGATGTCACTTCAAACGGATAATACAGTTCATTCAATACATCTCGTTCTTCTTCCCGATATGCAATAATCTCGTTTTTTTTATTTTGTATGTAATTCCGATAGCCGACATCCCGTTTCTCAACTGCCTTCTGATACTCCTTCTTGGCATTGATGGTGGTGAATACCGAAATAAATGCACCTACTGAAACCGAACAAACGCTAAACAGCATATAAGAAATATTGTTCATATTGCTGACAAATCGCATGACAATCATTAAAATGACCATCATCAATGCCGGCAAAATCCGCAGCAACAGCTGGCTCTTTGGCTTTTGCGGCTTGTCCTTTGGTACAAGAATCGGAATTTCTTCTTCATTCAGCTGTACTTTTACCCGGCTGCTTCTATGAAATTCAGGATACTGGAATGGATCGCGATTAACTGCAATATCGCTATAGCTGATGTTTCGAAACTGAATTTTATCAGTAGAATCCAGAAACAGTTTTCCTGCCTTATAATAAAAACTGAAATTTGCAATGGAAAAGAAATCATAATTTTTCAGTTCTGTGTTTGATTCAATGCGCTTTCCATTTAAAAAAACGCCATACTGCGATCGGAAATTACACAGGTACATCTTATTTTTTTCTCTGTGCAGTTCAAGCACATCATCATAAACATATTCGCTCTGTATCTGGAGATGTGCATTTGATGCCGCTCCAATTTTCAAACAAGGCAGACCGGAGATGTCAATTACACGGTTATAGTGCTTATTTTCATAATCGAAATCAACAAAAAAGCGGCCCTCAAACAATACCGCACCAGAACTGCTGTAGCGAACCTGAAACTTCTCTCCATGTTCCAGTGGCTTCGTCCAAATTTTCCGATTTCCGCCAAAGTCCAAATAAATATTTTCCGTGGTCTGAATCACCCAGGATTCATTGTTTTTTACCATGGTAATTTCAAATTCTTCAAAAAAGAATTCTTTCCGGAGACGAACTTCAGACTCTAACGTTGTTCCTAATTTTAAGCGTTCCATGCCCGGAAGGAATTCTATTTCACGGTAAATGTTTTTGGAATAAATTGTAAGTTTGTATCGCTGTTCCAATTTTCACGCCCCTATTCTGTAATATTAATCACGGTTCCATTTTGCAGTCCATAATCTCGCAGCAACCTATTTCCCCGAATTAATGCTGTTGGATTTTCTGTTTTCAAAAAGCAGTTCAGAATAATTTCTGTATCTATGCCCAAATGAAACGCTTCATTTAATGCAATCACAAAATCATTCGCTGTAATATCCAACGGCACATCTACGTCTATCGCCTGCTGCCGTGAAAAAATTCGAACAGTCATAATGGCGTTATCCCGCATCTTTTATTCACCCTTTCTCTTAAAGCAATGCATATGCAATTTTTTGCAGTCCATCGATTTTTGCCAATTCTTCCAGGTGCATTTTCTCGCATTCCGGAATCCAATGAATATATTGATTCACCATAAACGTTGCATGACTTTTCGAATCCAGCAATGCATTGTCATATTCCGACTGAAATGCATTGCACAAAAAAACGAATTTTTCTGTATCTGAATAGTTAATATTTTTAAGCATGCAGTTTGTCTTATAAACAGAATAGAAGTCCTGTTTTGTAACAATCAGAATCTTATCGGCCTGATCAATCTGATCCCCTTTATCATCACTAAATACGGAATCCGTATCAATGATAATGAAATCATACACATTTTCTTTTTTGATCTGTGCAATCAAGTAAGAAAAAACACTGAAATCTATGTTATAAGCACTGATGGCCGCATGAAACGGCGGAAGGTAGGAAAATAATTCCTGTCGTATAAACGGCTGAACATCAGAAAATATGTGTTCGTTGCCCAATTGAAACTTTGAAAGAATCTCACCGGAAATCGGCGTTTTATTTTGGAGAAAGAACTGAAAATTCTGGACAAATTCTGCATCTATGTACAGGACTTTCTTGTGTGCCATTGCCAGACAGGACGAGATTCCCAGGGAAATGGTAGTTTTTCCGTCTCCGCCGCCGGCAGAATACACCAAAATTGTCTGCGTCTGCTTCTTCATTTCCGTTTTTATCTGAAGCGTCTCTGCACTGGATCCAATGATTTCATTGAAAATTTCTTTTACATTTGTATACTTGAAAATTTCCACTACGCCAGATTCTTCTACACTTGCAGCTGACGGTTGTTCACACATTAAAAAGAAATTTCCAATGTTGTGACGCTGTAATTCCGGTGAATAGAACGCTTCATTCACAATTAAAATATCCATTTTTTGCGGTGAAGCAAATAATCGCTGAAAATAGAGTGGATCGGTAATGATTTCCAGATCAATTTTATCGAAAAAGGTTTCAATAAACTTACTTTGCAGCGGTGCAATGTAGCTTTCATCTGCATCCGCAATGATAATTCTCGGCTTTCCCAAAATAAATTCACCTCCTGCTCTCATGAATGACAACTTGAAAATCACTGTTTGCCAAGCGCACGACATCACCATGATTGATAGAAACTGCTTTATGTGCTGTCAATCTTTTCCCATTGACAAAAGTTCCATTTGCACTTCCCATATCTTCTATTTTATAGCCAAATCCACTATGAATGATCTTACAGTGAATCCGACTGATTGCGCTGTTGAAGGTAATCACACCATTTACAGAACCAGCTTTTTTTCCAATGATATACTCATCCCGATCAACTGCCAGCCGAAGCGGAACCGGCGCCCGCAGTGCTACCAGCCACATCTGGTGCGTGCTTTTATTGGAGCGATAAGAAATGTTCTCCGGTCGCACACCCTCTCCTGCACGTACATAGCCGGCAAGAGATGAGAGTGACAAGCTGCTGTCAGAAAGATTTCTTTCCAATGACGCAGTGGAGGGGGACTGCAAAAACGGATTTTGATGAATGGCTTGAATCAGCTTTGTCCGAAGGTTCGCCTCAAACGAAGCATCGTCTGCGAACTCATGTTTTTGCAGCGGAATATAAACCAGACGAACAGTCAGATTACTTCCATTGATAAAAATTTTATAGAAAGACAAGTCGATATTCTGGCAAGACAAAAATCCATTGTTTTTTACTTCAATTACAGCACGGAGCAAATTAGATACAATATTCATAAAGCTGTTGCTGTCTAATGTAGGCAACAGATCTTGTAATGTGCGATAACCACTTGCTTCATAGTATAATGTAAGCTTTCCATTATAGGACATCTTCATACATCGAATAAAATTCACATCATTTTGACTATGAAGCACTTTATACTCTGTGATCAGAAAATCATTGCTGTCATTAAGTACATACATAAAATTCATGCCCGATTGTTTCTCGGTCAGAATTCCGCTTTCCATCAATTGACTCATTATGCCACTTCCTTTTCTTTGCTGTTCGTCGCAAATAGCAGTTACTTACAGAATAGCTGCTATTTGCGATGAACAGCAAGCCAATTCTTGTACAAATTGATTTGCCATTCTTCGTTTCAAAAGAGAACTCGCTCTTTATCTGAATAAATTATGCTGATTTTTTCTTTTTCTTCGCAGAAAATACGAGAAATCCAATTCCAGCGACAATCAAGCAAGCGCCGGCAATGCTGCCCCAGAACAGGGCGCGATTTGCATACCAAAGAACAAACGCATTGGTAGATACCGTTACAGCAGATTCAAAAGCATATGCACTGCTGAAATCACTTGCACTGGTATCTGTAATGTTGCCTGCCATATCTTCTACAATCAATTGCACCTTCTGTACATTTTTACTTTCTGTCAAATCAAATGTACCGTTGTAATTGTTTGCATCCGCGGAAAAATCAGTGATTGTTCCAATTTCTTTGTCATTCACCAAGATTTTAATAGACTTCAAGCCAATGGCATCATAAGCATCATAACCAACAAGCACATCCTGTGCCTTAATTACCGCTTTATCCAAGCCAGTAATACTGGTAAGCTCCGGTGCAGTGGAGTCTACACGGAAAAGAATCGCCTGATCCTCCTGATTTGTATTTTCCGGAGTGTTTCCTGCTTCGTCCTTTGAAGAAACAACCATCTTGTATACACCATCTGATGTAAAGTTATCTTTACTGATCGTATAGTCATACTGATACCATCCGCTTTCGCCGGTAGATACCTTGTTGTTCATTGTAGGAGTTACTGTATATTCGGACTGATCCAGCGGTTTACCATCCTTTGTAATGACAATGTTCAAAGAATTTTCTACCAGCTTATCCGCATTGTACTCAGTAATTACCAGATCATCATCCACTGCCTTTACATAAGCACCGCCGTCTGCAATCAAATCCGTCAGATAATCACTGTACTCATACACAGATCCAAAACGGTTTATGGTAAAGGTAATTGCAGTAGTTTCTGTGTTTCCTGCTTTATCCTTCAAGGTAATGGTCAGTGTATAAATTCCATCATTTTCTTTTACCTTTTTAAAGGTATCAAAATTGCCTTCTGCAGAAGTTCCCTTCACTGTCAGATCCGGAATAAATTCCTTTGTTACATCTACATTTTTTAGGCCTTTGACTGTTCGGAGCAGCTTCAGAGAATAACTGTCATAGTTAATATCTCCAAACTGAATCGAAAGAACTGCATCTTTCTGGAACGCTTTTCCGTTTCCATCTTTTCCATTTATCAAAACAGACGGCTTTTGAATTGTAGTATCGACAACAAAATCCTTTCCGGCAACAGAAGAGCCGTAATTTGCTGCACTGCTTTCGTTACCGGCCATATCTGTAAATTGAATGTCAAAGGTGTAATCCCCATCATCCTTATACGAAATGGTCGCTGTGTGACTGTCGCCGCTGCCGGCCCATGAAATATTAGAGGACGGAACTGCAATGCTCTTTCCGCTGTGGGAAGCAGTTGCTGTAATTTTCACACGAGATGAATCAAAGTTGTGCTCCTGAATCACAACAGTTGCTACTCGCGGCTTGGAAAAATATTTTCCGTTTACTGCAGCATTGTTATCATAAGATACTGTAATCACCGGCGCTGTCCGGTCAATTGTAAATTCCTGAGGAGCAGCAGTTCCAGAAATGTAGGAAATATCCGTGCACACATTATCTGCCATATCTGTAAATGCAATATCAAATGTGTAATCCCCATCTGCACTGTATGTCAAAGTTGCTGTATGTACCGTATCATCTCCATTTCCGGTACCGCCGTATTCTGACCATCCGGAAATTGCAGGAATTGAACCATCGCTGTTTGTAATAGAAAGGCGTACATCATCTGGATTGAAGTTTCGTTCTGTTATTTCAATTGTTGCAGTCCGTGTTTCTTTGAAATATTTTGTATTGGCAGCGTCCGGGCTATTATTATCGTAGCTAATGTGAATTGCCGGCGCTGTGGTATCAATCCGAATTGCACCTTCTGCTGTGCGGCTGACACGCTCGTTTCCGGCACGGTCTGTCGCAACGACTTCTACAAAAATATCATTGGTATTATTTCGTGCGCTGTCAACAACAATTGAACCGTTCCATGCAGACTGCAAATCCTTATCAGTGGGATTTGCTCCGGCAGAATACAGCGTTTCTTCCTGTGTTACAACACCATCTGCAATCACGCGGTAAACTACCTGCTGCAAACCTGAGTAGATTCCCTTTGCTGCATCATACTGTGCACCATCATAGGGCGGATCCTGAACAGAAATAGCCACATTTACATCTCCATTATGGAATCCGTTTCCATTTCCGGCATCCGGCCGTATTGTGATTTCCGGTGCCAGCTGTTCGCCTACCGGTGCCTGATTATCCAGAATGACACCGTCTGAGTTGATCTCTGTTACATTTCCTGCACGGTCAGTAACCCGTACCTTCAGAATAAATTTCTGGTTTGTTTCAATGTCAAAGCCTTTGGACATGTCAAATGTTTTCCATGTTCCCGTTGAAGCATAGCTTTTTGCAATCTGGTATTCAATTTTGTCCAATCCACTTACATTACAGTCAAACTTTGCATTGATGTGAACTGCATTCTGATAGATATAACGATAAGTTACAGTAGATGCATCCTTCGCCAGAATATCGACTTTACCATTTACACCAACAGTTGTGAGAGAAAACTCCTGGTATTCCGGCGCTGTAGTATCAATATAAATTGCCTTTTTCACAGCTTTTGCAGCAGAGCTGTTCTCGGCTTCATCAATGGTTACAACATATACATCATATTCGCCATCTTCTGTAAAAGGACGTACTGTATCTGAATTTCTGATTTCTGTATATTTTGCATCATTGCTGTTGCTGCTGATTCTTTTGTATTTGCCTGTAGACTGATCCTTTACCAAATACTCTCCGGTTTTTCTATCCTGAATCCAAAGTTGCGCTTTAATCCACGGTTCATATTTTTCATAACTTGGAATTGTAACAGCGATACTGGGGAAAGAATCCACATACCAACCGTTTCGCATCTGACCTTTTATCGAATAGTCCGCTGTTTTCGTCAGGCTCTTTTTAATCGCAACATTTACTACTGCTTCTTCTCCTTCGATTCCCGTTCCGGATACCGCACGGATATAATAGGTTGCATTGATAAATTCCTGGTCTACTTCAATTTGCTTCCCTGTCAGATCCGTCCATTCTGTATCCTTTTGAGATGGATCTGCATTTTCAATCCGATACTGATACTTTTCAATCTTAGAAATCGGGGCATTGTCCGGATCTAATATAGTAATGAAGATTGGCTGATTAACCCACTGCTGATGTGTAGCATCTGGAGAGGAATAACCATTTCCATCCTTTGTTGTTACTTTACAGTTCGGCTTGCCTGGTTTTGTGTTATCTACCAGGATTTCATTTTTACTGTCAGAATTCGGAGCTGTTTTGTTTCCTGCATTATCAGAAACAACAACTGAAATGGTTCCTTCAAATTCATCCTTAATGTTTTTCAAGTCATTTATTTTAACTGTAATCTTCGCTGCGGATACTGCGGAATCTGCGTCTTTTATCCAGGAAATATTGTCCGCTGTATAGGAAGAAATTTCCTCGCCCTTTTGATTCAAAAAGTGCAGTTCAACTTGTTTACTGAGATCCGAATTTGCTTCGTCCTCCGGCTTATCCTTTGCTTCAATATCTACAACAATCGTATCTGAATAAATACCGCCGAAGAGTATTGTATTGGCAATGGTTTTAATTACACCAGACAAGGAACCGTCATTTTTCTCCTCTGCGGTAAATTCCACTTTTGTTATTTCCGGTGCTTCTGTATCAATCTTTGCTTCATACTCTAAAACATCGGAAGGCGTTCCTGCCTCATCTACCGCCCAAATATAGTAAAATCCTGATTTTACATCCGGAATTTCAAAGTTTCCCTTACTGTCCTTGCAGGAAATAGAAGTTCCTGCTTCACTTCCGCTCAAAGCATTTTTTTCTTCCATCTCCAAAGCAATTGTCTTGTATACATACCGCAATTGATCCGGATGCTGGTCTTTTACGGTACCAGATATCGTTTGAACATTGGTCCACTTCTGGTGATTGTTCGGCTGCAATTCAACAACCGGCACATCAGTGTCTATGTTTCCCGAATCTACAGAACAGGAAATACCATTTGCGGTAATGGTAGCTTTTTCTGTGATTTCAAATGTAGCTTCGCCGTTCGCCTCCAGCTGTTTTCTGACATCTTTTCCCTGACTGGTGCATACAACATCACATGCGCTGGAAACAGAAACTTTTACCTCACGTTGCTGTACAAATTTATCATTTTTGCTATACGACACAGTCAAATGAAATGCACCATTTACTGCATAGAGTTCAGACATTTTTCCGCCCGATTCAACGCAAATATAGCTATTCAAATTGTCAATCTCAATTTCGCTTTCTGATCCGTTTCCTGTTAGCGGAACCGATTTGATCTCCTGGCTTTTATTTTCATCTGCATATAAGTGGATTACGCCGTTCTCTGCACCTGTTGTTGTAATAAACAACTTATGGGTTGCACTTCCGTTGACATTTTCTGTGAGAATACCCTTGACTGCAATTGTCGGCGCATCCTTTTTGGTGTCAATGGTTTTCATGTACATGGTATAGCCATTTCTGTTTTTATAATAGAAATAGTAGTAACCCGGTTCCTGTGCACTTACGGACTGATTGCCCACTTCTGTAAGATAGCCAGCGTCCGGCACCTGTGTATAATTTTGTATTTCATCACTGCTGAAAACATAATACGCTGTAATGCCGCCAGGATATGTCAGATTGATATATCCATCTTTGAAGTCGATTGTTCCTGAATCAGAAATTTTCTCGACACCAATCGTTCCGCCGTTTTCTGATACCGTATACTCATAGAAATAGCCTGTTCCATCTGCCGCTTCTTTTATTTCAAGCGGTACATTATTTGCCACTACTTCGTTCCACAAATAATCCTGTTCACTGGAAACATTCAATCTGAATTGAATGGTTGAACCCGGAGCAGCATTTACAGTGCTTAATGCTTCATTATTATTATTGATGTCAACAAAGCAGTTGCCTACGAACTGCACCTGGACTTCTCCATCCGGCACTTCTTCTGCTTCTGATGAATCTTCCGTTTCTCCTGCCCCAGTGCTTTCTTCCGGCTGACTTTCCTCTGTCGGATTTTCAGTAACTACAGTGGTTTCGCTTTCCACAGTTTCTGCTGTTTCACTTGTACTTCCTGTTGTTTCCTCTGCCGAAGAAACAATTGCATTGACAGGAAAACTCATTGTCAGCATCACAATAGAAGAAACAATTGCAGTTACTTGCTTCCATAAATGTTTTTCCGCTTTCATTTTAAACCTCTCCTTATCTCATTTTGCATATATTGGAAATTCACACCATTGCATATACAATGCATGTGCAGGGAAAACAGGAATAAAAAAGCCAGTACATATTGTAAATATCCATGTGCGGCTTGTACCCTTCCGGAAATTATCCACGCAAGAAAAGATAATATCCATACGCCGTCTGCAATTGCCGCAATTCGATTTTGAAAGAAGCAAAATGCGCCTGGGCGTTGTTTTCCTTTCTTTTTCTGCATCTTTCTTCGAAACCGATCTACCAGGAACAACAGAACATATCCAATCAAAAGCGTCACCCAAAATATGGTTGAACAAATCATTGTAGGCACCTTTTGATTATGTGCTGCCGGAACAAACAGGATACATGCAGAGGAAACAAACAAACTTCCAATGATAATTTCCATTTGCCAGATCTGATTTTTCACTTGTTTCTTCACGGAATCACCTCATTCGTATGAATCAGTACAATTTGCTCTAAAATGATAAGTTCAACTTCTTCCCTTGATTTCGGAGGCGCGATAGATTCCGAATTGTTTTGTAAAACAGTGGTATTCTCCCGATTCAACAGCACTTCTGTTTTGGCTGCATCCTGAAGCAAGGTGGTTTCCGACAGTTTTGCTTCTGCCTGTCCGGCATAAAGCTTTTCTGTCTTTCCGTTTTTTCCTTGTTCAATTGCATTTGTCAAAGGACCGCGCTTTATATTCACAATGCTGGAACGATACGATTTGTCACCGGTTTTCGTGTTTTTTTCCCGAATCTTTGCAATTGCTTTTTTAGCGGTTTTTCCGGACAGGTCATTGACAACCGACAAAATCCGAAAATGAAACCAAAGGAAAATGGCAAGCAGTGCACACACACCCGCAGCAATAAACGCAATCAGGGAAAGCTTTTCAATTATTTCAACCATTTTTATCACGCTCCCATTCCAGCTGAATTGATATAGGCACGTTCAATTGCATCTTTGCTTTCCTGATAATAATCCAGAATTTCTTGCTTTAGTTTTTTCGATTGCGGCTTATTGACTGACAAATCTTTTGATTTCTCATAGATCTGATCCATTAGATTCAAAATGGTATCTTTCGATACATTTGTACTCTCCAGGTTTGTTCTCTGATCGTACAGAAGCATCATGATGCCGTTGTAAAGTGTGAGCTGATCATAGGATCCAGCGTTTTCTACTTCTGTAATCGCATAATCTATTGTGTCCAATAGTGTCTCATAATCTGATTTAGAAGCTTCTTCCACGTTCGTACTGTTTAAAATGTAGGTCTTATAGAATCGACAGATTTGATAGTAACAGTCAGCCACGTCTTTTTTATCGAATGTGTTTGTTTCAACATCATGTATCTCCTTAAAAAAGGAATACGCCTTTTGCACCCGATCTGAGAATTGTTCTTCCCCTTTTTCGGAAACATAATAATTAAAGTACATCATGCCGATTTTATAATTCAGTTCAGAAAAATCGCTGCTGTCTTTTTGAAAACCTTCTTTGTTTTTATTATATAATGCAAGAAACTGATCATTCTGTTCTTTTCCAAACACGCCTTCGTCTTCATATGCTTCCAACAATTTTAGATAAGCTCGTGTATCATTCGGATAAATTTCAATTGCCTCTTCATAGCTTTCTACTTTGTTATCATAGGAGGTTGACTCAGAAATTCCGATCAGACTCTCATAATTACTGCGATTCATTGCAGCCGCAGTAAAATGCAACGCAGTACCAGACAGTGCAAACACAACTGCACATGCGGATACTGTAAGAAACGATATCAGCTTCCTCTTTTGTTTTTTCTTATAGGAATCTTCATCATACGCTCTGTTTTGCAGTGCAAATATAAGCTCAGAGCAATTTTGATACCGCTGTTCCGGATCCAGAGCAGTGCATTTATCTATAATTCGTTCCAAACTTCCGGACAGTTCAGGGCGATATTGCCGAATCGATGCATATTCATATCCTGGAGTACGCGGATCCTTCCCTGTCAGCAGATGATGCATTGTCATTCCAAGCGCATAAATATCCGAGCGTGCGTCTGTCTGACGGCTTCCATATTGTTCTGGCGGACAATATCCTTTTGTTCCGAGCACTGTTGTGTCCGCCAGACTTTGTTCTTTGTATTCTCTTGCAATGCCGAAGTCAAATACTTTCAAATTTCCTTCCGGCTTTAGCATAATGTTTCCAGGTTTCATATCCCGATATATAATCGGTGGCTTTTGTGAATGAAGATAAGAAAGCACATCGCACAATTGCAATGCCCATTCTACAACCGTTTCTTCCGATTGTGCGCCATACTTAGTCAGAATCGATTCCAGTGTCTCGCCTTCGATATAGTCCATTACAATACAGATCGTTTCCTGTGTATTGATAATAGCGACAATTCTCGGCAGCGCCGGATGATCCAGACGTTTCATCAAGTCCGCTTCTACCAAGAGGCTATTGACTACGGCCTGTTCATGTTCATCATTTCCAACCTTACAGATCTCTTTTACAGCCCATTGTTTATTTAAATTCTTATCCATTGCCAGATAGACAGTAGACATACCGCCATGGCCAATTTCTTTTAAGATTTCATATCTTCCATCCACAATATCGTGTATTTTTATCACAACATATCACCCACATTTCTCAATCCCTTTTTGCAGCATTTTATACCCAGTTTTTGAAGCATTCTCAACAACTCTATTTTGCTTTCCGTAAGTACAGATTAAAAATGATCTGCCCGGATTAATAATGCAGAAATATTATCCCGTTCCTGACGCTGCTTCACAGTCAAAATCATTTTTTTTGCCTGTGCATGCATTTGGCTCGGTGTAGAAAGCATATTTTTCTGGAACGCGCGTTGTATTTCCAGTGCGCTGATTTTATGCCGAAATCCATCCGAACACAGCAAATACGTTCCATCTGAAACAGTTCCGAAAAGAATCTGTGGTATAATATGGGGAGATGCCCCTATACATTGCGTCAGCACATTTCTCTGATGATCTGTCTCTGCCTGATCCTGCGTAATTTCACCGCGTCTGATTTTTTGCGCCACTACAGTATGATCTTCTGTCAACTGCTGCATTTCTGCTCCAATATAATAGAGTCTTGTATCACCGACATGTACCGCTGTGTACGCATCTCCTATAATTAAAATTCCTGTAAATGTCGTGCCTAAGCTGGTCTGGTATTGCTTTCCATAGCTCATGATTTTAATATTTAACTCTTTCAGCATCAATTCCCATTTTCCAGCAATCACCTGCATATCCAACTTGACAAGCTCATATTTGAGTTTTGTTTGAAACCAATTGGAAAAGGCACGTACTACTGTAGCACTGGCTAACTCGCCTTTTGCAAGGCCACCCATTCCATCGCATACAATTGCCATTACAATCTCACCAACGGGAGAATTGGCATGAAATGCACAAATGCTGTCCTGATTGGTCTTTTTTACAATTCCTACGTCAGAGTCAGCCGTTACCAGATATCTCATATTTTTCACCCCTTATTGCACATGAAACGTAAATACTTCATTTGCAAGCGTTATCATATCCCCGTCATGCAGTTCCATCTGTGTTTCCTCTGGAATTACCTGTTGATTGATATATGTATGATTTGTCGTGTGTTTATCCACGATAAAATAACGTCCGTTTGAAGAAATAATATCCGCATGACTTCTGCTGACAGCACCATTATTCGAAATAAAGCAGTCTACATACCGACTTTCTTTTCCAATGCGATAAACCGGTTTATTGATATAGTAGCGTTCATTTGTAGAAACTCGCACTATGTATGGAAATGCCGTACTACTCTGGTAGCTATTCCCAGAAGAAAGAACAGTGGTTCCCTCTTCAAACGCTGTATTCAGCAGCGTCGTCTGCTGTTCCCAATTACTGCCGCCTGCTTCTGAGCCAGAAGAAAATTGCAATTCACTGGACAACAAACTGGTTCCTTCATCCTCTTGCATGCTCTGTCCGCCTGTCGCATAAGTCTGGCTCATTAATTCCGGAACAGCAAAAGATGAAGAAGCGTTTCTTGTATCTGGCGGAGCAGCGGAAGTATTTCTCTGATAATGTTTATAGTAGCTTTCCTGCTTATTTGTAATAAATCCGCTTTGTGTGCCAATCAAACGGTGAAACTGTGCCGCTGCATTTCGGTCACGAGCAAAAATATAACTTTGAAACGCCTCGAGGGAAAATACATTCTGCCCTTTCAGAAAATTTGAAAACTCCCCTAGATAATTATTGTTTTCGCTGCGGTTTGGATTAACAGAATGCAAAAGCATCCCAAAAAATCCGAGCATATCCACAGTGCTGTGTTCTGAAATAATTGGAAGGTAAATGAAAAACATTTCATGCGTGCTGGGATTGATAAATATGTATCGAAAGTCCAGTAAAAGATTTTGCAGCGCCATATTTCCTGACTGCAAATAATGTGCAACAGATACAATCTGCACTAAAAGATAGAAAAAGTTCTGCTTTGAAATGACCTGTTTCAGATATTGTGTAAGCGGTACTGTGGGAGGGCCAACATATTCCACCGTTGTGGAAAAAGAAAGCATGCCTTTTTTCAACGCAGGTTTTAAAAGATTTTTTACCGTATTCGTGGAAATCGCAGTCAGTTCCCGTCCGATCAACTCTTCATTTTTTTGCATAACTACCTGAACAATCGTCTTGTCCGACTTTAGTTTCAGCTTTATTTTCACCTTTTATCACCAACAATCATTATTTTCCGTACTATTTTATAAATAGAAAAGCACAGATAGTATATCATAAGAAACGAGCGCCCTGTCTTTCGCAAAATGTTGCCTTTTGCGAAAATTTGAATAAAATAATTTGATCGTATATTTATTGAAAAATCTAATCAATCCGATCCATAAGCTTTTGTTTTTGTTTCATGGATGCATGAACGTAACGATTGAGCGTAATTTCAACAGATGCATGACCTAAAATTTCTGACAGAGATTTGATATCGAATCCAAGTGCAATACAATTTGTCGCAAACATATGACGTAATGCATGAAAGTGTACGGAAGGCAAATGCTCTTTTTTCAAAATTCTCGCAAATCGATATTGCATTACACGCGGTTCGATCGGCATGTCATTTCCTGATAAAACGTATTTTTCCGGACCAGACTGATGACTTTTTAAAAAGGGAAAAATACAACGTGGAATTGGAATTTCACGAATTGAGGTTATACTTTTGGGTTCAGTAAAAATCAACTTTGTTTTTGAGGTGCCGTTTGGATTTTGAATCCGCTGAAGTGTATGTTTGATTGCAATCATTTTTCTTTTTAAATCAATATCTGTCCATCGCAGCGCACATAATTCTCCAATTCGAACTCCCATATAAAAAGAAAGTGCAATTCCGACCGCAGTTAAGCTGTCGTTGCTATGAATCCATTGTTTCAAAACGCTCTGTTCTGATTCGTTTAGCAGTTTTATTTCCGTATGTTTCTTTCTTGGCATAGAAAAATAATGAAATGGATTTTTTATGCCATGCACTTGATTGGCATATTTCCAGATAGATTTCATCAGAACAATAATATCAGAGATATATCGTTCCGACAGGCCGCTTTTTTGCTTTTGCAGAATAAATTGATAAAGATCCGATAATGTGATTTGTTTCATTTCGGAGTGTCCAAAATACGGGATGATATGCTTTTTTATTTTCATCTGATAATTTACAAATGTAGATTCTTTTACATGGCTGGCAATCGACTGCTCCCATTCCATGGCAACTACAGCAAAAGTCTGGCAACCAGATCGAATTTTCCGCATCTTATCCGTTTTTTTCACTGCATCATTGTAATATTCATATGCAAATACAGGTTTTCCTCGCAGACAGGGACAAACCAGGTGCTCTTCTGTTCTGTCATTTTTCAGGTTGTTTCTTCTATAATCGTGGATTTTCATGTAATTTCTCCTCAAAATATGATTTTTAAACAAAGAATTTATAACTTAATTGTCCAGAATGCACAAAGATTTTAATGGCAAACAAAATCAATATTGCAGTCTATTGACTTGTTGTCAAAATAGTGATACAATGGTTATAGATTCCAATGATTGTCTGTCTTTCGCAAAAGGCAACATTTTGCGAAAGAAGAGAACATCTTTTTTTACCATAAAAAAATACATTTTATTAGGCAAAAGTTCTTTCTTACCTGTTAATTCTTGTTCTTTTCTACACAAAAGATTATTTTAAATTGCAATGCAAAGAAAATTTTCAACTTTAAAAAGCAGGAATACGCTAGCATAAGTCACTCGTATTCCTGCTTTTTGGATCAATAAAAAATGTCAAAAGCAAACTGCATAAAAAATTTGCACGCCTACATCAAGACGCATTCCCTGAATTCTCCCAGAAATACAGTTGACGCGGCCATTTTTTTATGCTATAATAAGATGAAATAGTAAACCGAACAGGGATATTTTCATTCGGTTTTTACAAAAAGGAGAAATCGCCAAGTCATGAAACAGATTATTTTAACGGGTGACCGTCCTACCGGCCGCCTTCATGTTGGACATTATGTCGGCTCTCTCAAAGAGCGGGTAAAGCTGCAAAATTCCGGAAAATACGATGAAATTTACATTATGATCGCAGATGCACAGGCGCTTACAGACAACGCCGAGCACCCGGAAAAGGTGCGGCAGAACATCATTCAGGTGGCACTGGACTATCTGGCATGCGGCCTGGATCCGGAAAAATCCACAATTTTCATTCAGTCAATGGTTCCGGAACTGACGGAACTTACATTCTACTATATGAATCTGGTTACCGTTTCCCGTGTGCAGCGGAATCCTACCGTAAAATCGGAAATTCAGCAGCGCAACTTTGAAGCCAGCATTCCGGTTGGATTCTTCTGTTATCCGATCAGCCAGGCTGCGGATATCACAGCATTCCATGCAACTGCCGTTCCGGTGGGAGAAGATCAGCTCCCGATGTTGGAACAGTGCAAGGAAATCGTGCACAAATTCAATGCTGTCTATGGTGAAACCCTGACAGAACCAGAGATCATTCTCCCCAGCAATCAGGCTTGTCTGCGTCTCCCCGGCATTGACGGCAAGGCAAAGATGAGCAAGTCCCTGGGCAACTGCATCTACCTTTCTGACGAACCGGAAGTCATTCAGAAAAAGATTATGTCCATGTTTACAGACCCGAACCATCTTCGCGTGGAAGATCCGGGACAGGTTGAAGGAAATCCGGTATTCATCTATCTGGATGCTTTTTGCAGACCGGAGCATTTCACACAGTTCTGGCCGGATTATGCAAACCTGGACGAATTGAAAGCGCACTATCAGCGCGGCGGACTGGGCGATGTAAAGGTAAAACGGTTCCTGAACAACGTCATGCAGGAAGAACTTCGTCCCATTCGGGAACGCCGGAAGCACTGGGAACAGCGTCTGCCGGACGTATACGAAATTCTGAAAGCCGGCAGTGCTGCAGCAGAAGCAACTGCCGCAAAAACACTTCAGGGTGTCCGTCATGCGATGCAGATTGACTACTTTGAAAATGGCTGCCTGAGCAAATAATGCTTTTATCTTAATAAAACAATGAAAATGCCGTGCCTTTTCTGAGAGGTACGGCACTTTTTTTGAAAATCACTTGAAAAATCTATGAAAGCCGTGTATAATAGAAGTAAAGGTCCAATAAAAAGGATAAAATGCAGCATTCTGCAATTCTTTGCGCTTTTGCTGCCTTGAAGGAGGATGATTTTATTATGAAAAAATGCCCGAACTGCGGTGCTGATCTGGATGAACAGGCACAGTTTTGCTCCAAATGCGGCGCCGTACAAACATTTGATGACGACAGTATGACCCTATCTGAACCCGATTTTTCTGCGCCGGTGCAACCCGCAGATGCATCACAAAAATCCAAATCTCATGTTCTGATGATTCTGATTATTGCGGTTCTTGCAGTTATCATTGTTGGCATAGGATTTCTTGCCGCCATGCTGCTTTTGAATCCCAATCAAAAAGAGGATTCTGGAGATGACACAGAAAAAGCAGTGGTCACAACAACAGCGATTACGGAAACTACCGTAGAAGAAACCACAGCAGAAACAACAACTATGACAGAAGCAGCTACAACTGCCGCAACAGCAGCCATTACACCGGCTCCTACCGAAGCGCCTCTTACACTGGCTGTTCCGGATGTAAGCGCCTTTCAGAAGGATGCCCCCAACGGCGGAGACGGCGAGTCCTATACCATGTCCTGGTCTGCAGTTGCCGATGCAGAAGGCTATGAGCTGTACATTGTCTCGTATGAACCCGATTATAGCTCATCCTGGTCATATGAGACCAAGCAACAGACAAACACCATTTTCAGTGTAGGTGCTTCTATCAATGTATCGTACACCTGTAAAGTCCGCGCCTATGCACACGAGAACGGGAATGTGATTTACAGTGATTGGAGTGCCACACAAAGTGTAGAACTCTGTCCCCCTTCTGACAATTACAGTGACTTCGCTATGCGCGGTCAAGTCAACACCCACGGTGGAAGCGTAGACGGCGTTACAACTGCATATGTATACGGCAACAGCGGATATGAAGTGCAACATCATGTACAAAACACATGGCATATTACCGCGAAGTCCAGTTATTATTCGAACGGTGTCCTTTGGTATGAATGCTGGGATACGGATGACGGCGATTACTACGGCTGGATTGATTCCAACTACATCGATTTCTATTAAAATTAACATTGCATGATACGGAAAGGATTTGAGTTCACTTGAAAATTTGTCCGAATTGCAATAATCAACTGCCTGATGATGCTGAATTTTGCAGGCAGTGTGGTACTGCTCTCCTGAAAGAAGAAAATGCTTCGCCGGATGCACAGAAGCCTGCCGCACCGCCGCAAGCCCCTGTTGCCGCCCCGGAGCCGCCCAAAAAGAAGCAGCCGCTTCTGATTGCTATTATCATTCTGCTTTGTCTTTTGATTCTTGCTGTGATATTTTTGGCATTTGCGCTGCTCTCCCAGAAAAACGAAAGCGAAACACAGGATTCCGACATCACCACAACTGTTTCTGAGGAAACCACGGCCGCTTCTACCACAGAAGTTACAACTACAACGACAGTAACTACTACAGTAACAGAAGCCCCCACCGAAGCACCTACAGAAGCGCCTGCGCAGAATGTGCAGGAAGTCACCCCACAGGAGCCTGTACAGCAGCAGACGTACACTGCTTATTTTTCTCAGGACGAGCTGATTCAGGCTTCTGTAGGCGGACTCAGCGCACACGAAGCCGGCATTCTGATTACAAATCTTTCCTGCGATAACGGAACCGCTTCCTGTAGTTATGCACCGTATGAGTCTTATGACTTTGTGGATTCCATTACGGTTTCCGGTGCATCTGCCGGAACTGTAACTATCAGCGGCACTGCTACTTCCATTGGATTTGACATGTATGACGGGCAATCCATCAGTTATGAGTCTGCTTCCGTTCCGTTTACCATAACAAAAGTAGTAGGATAGCCATATTGATATCAAAGCCTGTAGGCATGGTGCATTGTCACCTTTTCTGAATCATCTCAGAAATGATGCGCGAACAGACATATCACCTGCTCTAACACAACAAAAAAGGCACAGCCTGTTTGAGCAGCTGTGCCTTTTTTGTTGTGTTTCGTTTTGAACTGCCTTTCCTGGACTTCTGATAACAGAATTATTTTTCCGCCGCTTTTTTCGTTTCTTTATTTTGACAAACGAAACACTCAGCCTTCCTCATCAAAAGCATTGCTGCCTCTGCGGTCAGAGCCAGAGCAACAATCGTTGTCAATTGCAGCTGCGAAAACAAAATTCCGCCGCCTGCTGCCAAAAGCTCGATTCCCAGAACGAGGTATGTTTTTCTTCTGTATACCCGTTTTTCCAGTGCATCGAGAGGATCGTATTTTGCCCCCAACGGAGCGAAAATCACAATCACAACAGCAGACAAAAGCAAGAGCGATACAGCAACCAGCATTGATACTGCTGCCCATTTCAGAATACTGAGAAGAAGTATCTGCATGAAAACGGTAGCCATGTAACACCGCAAAGGTGTTCTTGCATGATAACCGCCGGCATAAATCCGGATGCCGCAATAGAATCCGTTCAAAAGGATACATGAGACAATCCGATGAAACAGGATACCAAGTACCAATGTTGTCACAAGATTGATCAGCATAGACACAAATTGAAAGAATCCATACGTGTATACCGGACACTCCTCTTCTGTAATCACGCCTGCCCTTATCAGTCGTTCTCCGAATTTTTCTGAGAGCTTTTGCAGCATCAGAACTTCCGCAATTTTTTTACTGCGTCAGGCTTCTGCGGCTGATACATCCAGTAAACGCAAGTTACGTTTGCTGTGAAATCTGCCATTTTTTTCGTTGCTGCAGCCAGTACTTTTTCTGCTGTTTTTTTTGCAGTTTTCTTCATAATTTGCCAACCTCCTTTTCGCCATCTATTATAGCACAAAAAGAGGCGCTGTGCGAGAAATTGGCGCGAACGTAGAGATTTTTGGCGTGAGCGTAGACTTTGGAAAAAATTTCCAGGAAAAATCGGCGATTTTCTATGATTTTGAGGGGGTGCAGTACATCACAATATTCACGGTGAACACATGATCTGTGTGCTCAAATTCCATGATTCCGTGATACGGTTCCAGCACCTTTTTGATGTTATGAAGACCATATCCATGCTGTTCCCGATTGCTCTTTGTAGTGAGAAAATGTCCGTTCCATTCCCGCAGCTTTCCGCTGTAGCTATTCTCAACTGTGATAAACAGCATCCCCTTTTCGTAGGATACCTGCACCGAAATAAAAGCGCCTTCTGTCTTCTGTGACGCAGCTGTAATTGCATTGTCCAGCAAGTTTCCTAAAATCACCATCATATCAGATGCGTCTAGTTTCAGGTCATGCGGCACACTGCTGTTGCAGCTGACCTGGATATTTTTTTGTCTGGCCTGAGACAGTTTCAGATTTAAAATAGAATCCAGTGCAATCTGATCTGTCTGACTGAACGGTGTATTCTCTTCAAACTTCTGCTCGATTTTAGAGATGCATTCGACAACCTCTTTCCCCGGATCCTGTTTCAGCAATGAGTAGATCATATCCAGCTGATTGCGAATGTCATGGCGAAAAGCACTCAGTTCCTGTTCTGACTGCTGCATATACTGACACTGGTTGTAGTAGCACTCTTTCTCCTCCTCCAACAGCGTGGCCTGGAGCTTGGCGTTATAAGTTGAAACCAGTGCGTCATACAAATAAAATGTACAGCCGTTAATAAACAGAAAAACAACAATGACTACGACAGCCATACTCTGTGTAATGTCAGAATAATGCAGAATCAGCAAAATTGCTGCAATGGATGTAATGGGGATACCGGCAATCATCAGCCAGAGCCGTTTCGGAATCGAAACGCTTTTCCGCATATTTTTCAAATGGCAGACGATCAGTGAAGTCATAAACGTCAAAAGATTTGTGACCACCAAACCCGGTATATTGCCATAAGTACCGGTCTGAAAGGCAGATGCACCGATGTAATTGGTTGCAGCAGCACAGACGGATTCCAGCGCAATCATACAGAAAAATGTCAGACCAACTGCCGTAATGCGTTTCCAAAAGCTTGCGCGATATTGCAGGGAGATCACAAACAATGCTGCAATATTTGCTGCCAGATTGACAATGGGATAATTCATCCAGAAATATACCACAGAGGTGAAGATCGGATATGCAAAATACAAGCACCAGAGCCAGCGTGGTTTTCGTTTCTCCACATTGTCGAAAAAAGCCTGCATGAAATGATGCAGATAGAGCATTGCGAAAAAATTAAAAATGGTCTGTGTAATATCAAATGTGGTCATATGTGCCGCTTTCCCTTTCTGGCATTCTGCCATTCCATCCGCTTTTTACAGATATCTACTCTTCGGGAGGAACCAATGGGAAGCACTGTGTCATCATACAGCGTCACCTGATCATATTCAAAAATTTTCACATATTCCGGATTGACCAGATAAGAACGGTGAATGTACAAAAACGAATCCTTTCGCAGCTGTTTGTCGATTTCCCGTAAAGAGCCATGGAAAGAAACGATTCCGGAATTCGTATGCATCATAACTTCTTTATTTAAAACGCTGAAATACCAGATTTCGCTTACTTTTATTTTAATGGTATCGCCACCCTGCTGATAAAAAAAGCTGTCAGTCCAGCGGCCGGAAATTTTCAGGTATCGTGTCATGACACGTTCCAGATCTATTTCCGAAAACGGCTTAATCAAAAAGTCCAGGGGATGCACATCATGCAAAGAAAGACTGTAGGAGCTTTTTCCAGAAATAAAGACAATCTGCTGCAATTCATCCTTTTTCTCATAACGAATATAATTGGCAAGATCAATTCCGGATTTCTGATCCAATTCAACATCCAAAAAGATCAGATCATAAACCTCATGATTCTGTTGAATGGCCTGCAAAAATGCGTCACTGGACGTATAAGGCTCTACCTCAATCTCTTGGTTATATTTCAGTTCAAATTGATGCAGACAAGACTCAATATGCGCACAAATTTCTATATTATCATCAATCACTGTAACACGAATCATATATTTCACACTTCCTTTCAAATCTATCCTGACAAAAACAAGCACAATCTATTTGTGCCCGGATATGGCGCAGGTTCTGACAGATTATACATACCCTAGTGTAATCATACCACAATTTTTTCCAAAAATCAAGACGATTTTCCAAAACCATTCCGGTGCTCTTTTCATTGACAAATGTGAAAAACCATGGTACGATAAAAACATAACGTGTATCTGTCAAATTGCGCGGGTTCCCTCCGCTTTCATGGCATGCCGTATCAAACAGATCCCAGAAAGGAGATGGCTTCTTGCAGACTACACTTATTTTAAATGGCTCACCCCATCCAAATGGGGACACTGCACACGCCCTGAAATTTCTAACTACGCATCTTAACGGAAGCGTGAAACAAATTTCGGCCTATATTGCGAAAGTTGCTCCCTGTACCGATTGCCGCCGCTGCAAAATCCAGGCAGGCTGTGCAATTGAAGACGAGATGCAACAGATCTATCCCCTTCTGGAAAGCTGTGATAATCTTGTTCTCGCCTCGCCGCTACATTTTTCGGAACTGACCGGGCCGCTTCTCTCCCTTTGTAGCCGGCTGCAAACGTATTTTTCCGCTGCATATTTTCGAAATGCGCCATCTCCGTGCAAACCCAAAAAAGCTTCTGTTCTGCTGGTCGGCGGCGGCACCGGAAACCCGGAAAAAGCCTACAGCACCGCCCGATGTGTTTTTCGCTGTCTCCATGTACAGGAATGCTATCCTATGACATGCTGTCATGCAACTGATCATATGCCAGTTCTGGAAGATGCCCTTTTTCTCCGAAATTTACGAGAAATGGCCGATTTCTTGAATACACCACTTCAATCTCAAACATAAAAAAGAGTGTGCTCCCTCCGCATACCTGTGCGGTTTCTCACCGTGGGAACACACTCTCTTTTTCTATTTGTATACTCCAAATGGAATCCAGCGGAATTTCGCGGTATCCATCCAGCGTCAAAACGCGGTGATATACATCCACTTTCCTCACAATTCCATAAGCTGTCATATATGCACCACCGCTCTTTTTCAAATCCGGTAAAAAATAAATCACGGTGACAGATGGCTTTTCCGGCAAGTGTTCCATAATCTCATGCAGGCACTGATTTAACAGCATGGCACGGTCTTCTGTCAATTCGATAGGAGCATATGTCCTTCTTCCACTTTCCGCAATAGCCGCATCGTAACCAGTCAGCGCCGCAAATGGCGAAAACTGCGCCGCACGATCTCTCCGCGGCATAGCCGCATGTTTTTGTGAGACCGGATGCGGCAGGTACAGCATATCCTGATATAACTGCATTCCGGCAGCTTCTTTTTTCATACAGCCACCTCTTCACATTCATGCGCGATGTCCACCCACTTGTCCGTTTCGTTCCCTTGCTGTGGCACCCTCCTGAAAATTCATCCCCTTCAGGATTGCATTTTTCCCGTATCGTCCCTTAATTGCAAGCAACGTTTTTTGCAGACGATGTTCCCTTTCCAACGCCATTTTTCGGTGTTCCTGTGCCTGCTGTATAGCTGTGGCATCCTCAAATAAATTCAGCTGCACCGGCCTTTCCTCTGGCACTTCCGCTGCCGGAATCACATGATTTGCCACAACATACATACGCCGCACCATCAATTTTTCATCCGTAATCTGGTCAAACAGCTCCAGCACCGCTTTCAGGATCTCCTGGAAGGAATCGGTCGTATACTCCAGCTTTCGGGAACCGTGTGCCTGTTTGGGGATTTTCTTGCCATAGCGATCCTTCTGTAAAATACCATGGTAATCATCCGGCACAGAGGCACCATCATAGCCAACTGTCAATGTTACCTGATCCGCAGCAAGGCCTTTTTCCACCAAATCCAATACCAGCTGATCCGTCATTTCCTTCACAATCAGCCGCGCCTTGGAACGGGAATACGGACAGGATAAAACCTGTCCCTGACTGATGCTGTGATTTTCCGGACGATACGCCTTAATATCTGCAATGGTACACGGCTCCCATCCCCATGCATGATCAATCAACAGCTCCGCATTCACGCCAAACAGACGATACAGCTTGTCTTCATTCTGCAAAGAACAGCGCGCAATGTCCCCCATGGTATACAAATAGGAATCCGACAGTTTCTTCTGATAGCCGTTTCCGATTCGCCAGAAATCCGTAAGGGGCTGATGATCCCACAGCTGCTTCCGATACGAAATCTCATCCAGCTGCGCAATTCGTACCCCGTCCTGATCCGCCGGCATATGCTTTGCCACGATGTCCATAGCTACCTTCGCCAAATACAGATTACTCCCGATCCCGACGGTTGCCGTAATCCTAGTCTCGCGCAGCACTGCCTTTATCATGCGTTCTGCCAATGCACGCGGCGTACAGTGATACATCTTGAGATAGCTGGAAATATCGATAAACACCTCATCAATGGAATACACGTGGATATCTTCCGGCGCAACATACCGCAAATAAATTTGATAAATCTGCGTGCTAATCTGTATATAGTGCGCCATTTGCGGCGGCGCTACCAGATATTGCAGCTGTAGCGATGCATCTGTTTCCAGCGCCTTAGCAGATGCAGACGCCCCGGAAAACGCATGATACCCATTTTTCCGCAGTCGCTCCCGATTGATCATCTCGGCCTTCTGCATGACTTCAAACAACCGCACGCGTCCCGGAATCCCATAAGCCTTTAAAGCCGGCGTTACTGCAAGGCAAATGGTTTTTTCGGTTCGCTTTTCATCCGCCACCACCAAATGGGTATCAAGCGGATCCAATCCGCGTTCTACACACTCCACCGAAGCGTAAAAGCTCTTTAAATCAATTGCGAGGTACACAGACATCTCATTCTCCTCAGAAATTTTCCATACCAGTCAGATCTGCCTGAAGGCAGGCTGCATCTGGGGTTTCTGTTGAAAAAAGCGGTATCCCGGCTTCCTGAAGAATCTGCACCTTATATCCCACAAATGCCTCCGGAACTTTCAGACAGGCAGCAACGCCTGCCGCCGAATACCCCTGCTGAATCAGCTCTAAAATCGCATCATCTTCTATGAGGCCTTCTGACGCAAAATAATTTGCCCTGGTTTCACTGTGTGAAACAGCATGAAACGGATCATACTCCCCGATACAAGTGCCATCCTTCAGCTGCTGTGCATCCAGGATCACATGCCCCAACTCATGCCATGCGATTAACTCCTGGAGATATGCTGGAAGATTTTGATTGACAGAGATAAAAAACTGACCGAAAAAGCAGGTGCAATACCCTTTTAAACCGGATCCGGCACTGCCGTAGTCATCAAAGGAATACAGCACTTCCAGCTTGTCTAGAATCTCCCAGATATCTGTTGTTCCGCAGTATTCCAGAATCGCATCTGCCTTTTCTGCCGCAACTTGCATTTCTAACATGGCCGACCTCCGCAATTAATTCTCATCCTGCATGGCATCCATTTCGTTTTCCGAAGCCTGTTCTCGGCATTTGAGATACGCTTCATACAGCGACTGAAAAAAGGCATCCTTGGACTCCTGGGGCAGTTCTCCTCCGGCAAACAATGCTGTACTGCGTTCCCGTAAAAATTCCATTTCCTTTTTTGCCAGCGACGCCGCAGAAGCAGGGGCTTCCTGCACCGGAACCGGTTCCGTCTGTGCAGAAGTAATGCCGTTAAAAACGGACAGTATTGAGTCATACTGATCTTCTGCCAAATATGCCAGCGGTAGTTCCAGTTTTTCTGCAAATTCCTGCATTTTCGCCCGATGCGGCCGCCGTCCTGCTGTTTCATAGGCCAGAACCATCCGCTGTGAAACCCCCAGCAGATTTCCCATTTCCGTCTGCGTCAGTCCTCTCTTTTTTCGTTCTGCTTTGATTTTTTGTGCAAATGTTTTCATCTGTTACTTCATCCTTTCTTATAATAGGAAATTTAAAACGGAAAATACGAATCATTTTATGCAATTCTATTATAACACAAGCTATTTTTTCTGTCAATAGGAAATTTTCATTTCCTATTTTGATTTAACACTGGAAAGAACTTTTCGCCATTCCGGATAAGGCGGTGGAATTTCAAAAAATAAGGCTCTGATCTGCCAAACTAAGCCGACCAGAGCCTTATCGTATTTTCTGAAAAGTTATTCTCATGCAAAGAGCATGTTCTTATTTCCGATAGCCATTGGGATTGTTTTTCTGCCAATTCCAGGTATCCCGGCACATATCCGCCAGTGATTTTTCAGTTTTCCAGCCCAATATCCGGTTTGCCTTTTCTGCATTGGCATAGCTTTCCGGCAAATCTCCTGCTCTTCTGGCACCATAGACATGCGGAATCGGAACATGGTTCACCTGTTCAAAGGTATCTACAATTTCCGTCACGCTATAGGGCGTACCGGTTCCCAGATTGAACACCTCTACCCCATCATGCTCCAGAATATATGCAATCGCCTTAACATGACCCTTTGCCAGATCCACAACGTGAATATAGTCCCGGCGGCAGGTGCCGTCCGGTGTATCATAATCATTTCCGAAAATCGTCAGCTTTTCTCTGCGTCCCACCGCAACCTGTGCCACATACGGCATCAGATTATTGGGGATTCCCTGGGGATCTTCACCGATTTTTCCGGAAGCATGCGCGCCAATGGGATTAAAGTACCGCAGCAACACAACTGAGAGATTGCTGTCTGCCTTTGCAGCATCTTCCAAAATCTGTTCCATCATTACTTTTGTCCATCCATACGGATTGGTACAGGTTCCACGTTTCATCTCTTCTGTGTACGGAACCGGATTTTCTTCTCCGTAAACGGTTGCGCTGGAAGAAAAAATGATATTTCCCACATGATACTTCTGCATGCATTCCAACAAAGAAAGTGTCGTGTCAATATTATTGCGGTAGTACAAAACCGGCTTTTCTACGGATTCTCCCACTGCTTTCAGCCCTGCAAAATGAATGACAGCATCAATTGCATTTTCCTGAAATACAGTTTCCAGTTTAGCACTGTCCTTAATATCCACCTCATATGTTTTCACACTTTTTCCGGTGATTTCTTCTACACGGCGTACTGCCTCAGGGCAGCTGTTAGAATAGTTGTCTGCAATTACTACCTGATAACCGGCATCTAACAGTTCCACAGCAGTATGTGTACCAATATATCCTGCGCCTCCGGCAAGTAAAATTGTCTTCATAATCAGAACTTCCTTTCTTTGCAATCATAACATCTATGGACGGGTTCTTTTCGGGGCATGCTGAACCCCTTTTTACTACTTTTAGTATACACGTTCTGCCCCGTTTCGTCAAGATGAAAAATGCATCAAATTTTCCCGATTCATTTTGGAACACCTGGCAATACGCATGAAAAATTGTGAAACGCAGACTCTTTTTATAGTGAGAAATCATTTTTAGAACCTGTCTTCACAAGAAATATGTGTGGATTTTCGAGCATAATTTTGTTGCAGACAAGGCAAAAATACGCAGGCGGGCTGTCGCCCGGCAAGTATTTTTCACGCAGTATGCAGCAAAATTTGCCGAAAAGACACTTGTATACGCTTGTGAAGACAGGTTCTTACAGGAAAAGGCACCAAATACGGAGATTTCGCATCTGGTGCCTTTTTATGAGAAAGTTTGAAGTTGTTATAAAATCAGATGAGAAGGTATCCTGGATATCATGACTGCTTTTCCCAAATCAAACTGCCGTTGGCAAGGTATATGGCCTCTACCTGATTGGGATCAATCGGCTGTAAAAAGGAAATGCTTAAAACAACATGGGAATCCGCAGATCCGCCAAAGCTCTTCCCAATGTCTCCCAGATTTGACATCTCTGTTTTTTCCAAAATTGTTCCATCTTTCAGTTTGACATAACCTGCCGTATTCAGATGGGTATGTCCGTTATTTATCAGATAAATGCCCTGGAACATTACATTTTTTTCCAAATCAAAGTCAATAGTGACCCCAAACGGCGACAGCGACAGGTTCATCGGAATTTCCGTTCCATCTTCCGGATTGGTGTAGGTAAACTGATCTGTAACCGGCTTTGTAATCGGATATTTCAGCGAAAAAGAGAGCGAAATACTGCCGTCTGCCAGAATTTCATCCTTTGGCAAATAGCCGGAATCCCCTTCCACGATGGTGTCAACTTTTACAAAGTTTTCTGCAACACGCTGCAAATCTTCTTCTGACAGAGGCTTTTTTTGATTGACTTCTGCGCCAGTGAATCCCAGCCAGTTTCGGATTCCTCGCATGGTGTAATAATCACCTTGTCCTTCCGCATAATAATATTCGCCGCCGCCTTCATTCCACTGGAGGAAATATCCCGAATCAAACTCGTATGTTACGCTGCCGTCCAACGGAATGGAATCTGAAAATTCAAAGGATTCTATGATATATAAATGACCGTTGTCAGAGGAATCATACACCTGCTCTTTCGAAATGATGATTCCGCCTGCATGATCCTCCATTCCGGAAAGGCAACGAAATCCGCCTGTCATTGCTGTATGTTCCGGCAAATGATACCCATTTGCCCCGGTAAATTCTAATATCACATTGGTTCTTTCCGCATCTCCAAATACACCTAATACCTTGCAGTCAATATTTTCACATGTGTCCTCTATTTGTGCATCTGATACACAATACATATTCTCCAGAGATTCCGGATACTGTGTTTCTTCTCTAAACACCAGCGAAAGCAGCTGTGAAAATCCACCGTTTGCAGCAGCTGCGGCTGTGACAGCACCGCCGCTCAGCAGCAGGACAGCCGCAGCAGAAACTGCGATAATTTTATGAATCCCCCACTTTGCTCGATATGGTACAACTTCTGCCATTTCAGCTGCTTCTGCATCTATTGCCGAAAGCACACGCTTCCGGACAGTGCGTTTGGATACTTTTGCAGTTTTTCGAATTCCTGGCATGGGTTCCTTTGAGAAATCCAGATGCGAAAAAATCTCATACAAATTCCATTTGCTCATATCCATATCCCCTTTCTGTGAAAAGCTGCCGAAGTTTTTTTCTGCTCCGGTACATTCGTGTTTTTACAGTGGCTTCCTTCAGGTGCTGTTCTGCTGCAATCTCCCGGACAGACTGATGGTAATAATAGTATCGAATCATCATTTCCCGGTCTTCCGCTGAAATCTGCATCAATAGTTCCTGCAAAATTTCAGCCAGTTCTGCCTGCTCTGCATAAACAGAAACATCCATATCATCTACCAGAATCACATCATCCATTGGCTGTGTTTTCAGATGTTTTTTGCGCATCCAATTGCACCCTTTGCTGCGTGCAATACTTGCCAGGTATGCGGTAAGATTTTCAGTATGCATTTCCGGTGCATGATGCCACAGAGAGAGAAATACATCTGCGGTCAGTTCTTCAATATCCTCCGCTGCCGCTTGTCCGCGTGTTACATTTCGGAGAATTGTAGCCACATAAGAGGTGTATCGATCCATCACACGCTCCAATGCACTGCGCTTCTTCTGCTTCAGCTGTTCTAAAAGTTTTGCCTCTTTTGGAGGCCTTTGCACAGTTTCTGTCAACAGTGCAAAATCGGTTATGCTTCGACTCCATGTTTCCGCTTTTTGCATTTCCATCACCTTCCTTTGCGTTCTCTCTCCAGATTTGCACAAAAGCGGCAGAAATCTTTACAGGAAAACGGATTTTGTTTCAGAGCGTGCTTCCAAACTGAATCATATGCTGACTGCGTTCTGAAAATTGGAAACCTGCTCTTACGGCCGTTCACTTGTATAGACACGGTATTCTCAGAAAAGGTTTCACTTTTTTTCGAAAAAAGCATTAAAAAAGTGCAAGCAATCGCTTTGTTTTTCTGTTGTTTTCATGACCTGTAAACTGTTACAGTGTATCAATTTGGATTTTTTACATTTTACCGATTTTCCCCGATAAAAAAAGAGGCCTGCTCCCCGATTTCTCTGTCAAATACAGAAGAAATCCGGAGACAGGCCTATTTCTAAAAAATCTTATGCAAATTCCACCTCACAGCGGTTCAAAACCGCTGCAATTACCTGATCCATATCGTAATATTTATATTCACCCAGACGGCCACCGAAAATCACATTGGTTTCCTTTTCCGCAAGCGTCTTATATGCTGCATACAGGCTTCCATTTTTTTCATCATTTACCGGATAATACGGCTCGTCACCCGGTTTCCATTCCGAAGAATACTCCCGGCTGATGATGGTTTTCGGCAGATCATTTCCATCTGCATCCTTTCCAAATTCGAACCATTTGTGTTCAATAATCCGTGTCCACGGTGTTTCGCGGTCAGTATAGTTCACAGCCGCATTTCCCTGAAAATTCGGCTGATCTAAAACCTCATGCTCAAACCGAACCGAACGATATTCCAGGTGTCCCAGCTGGTACGCAAAGTAAGCATCAATGGCACCGGTGTACACGACTTTCTTTGCCTTTGCCTGTAAGCTCACCTTTTGCTCCAGGTAATCTGTGTTCAGCTGCACCTCAATGCCGTCCAGCAAGTTGGAAATCAGCTTTGTATAACCGCCAATCGGAATGCCCTGATACAGCGCATTAAAATAGTTGTTGTCAAAGGTCAGCCGAACCGGCAGACGCTTGATAATGAACGCCGGCAGCTCGCGGCAGTCACGCCCCCATTGCTTTTCGGTATATCCCTTGATCAGCTTTTCATAAATATCCCGTCCCACAAGAGAAATTGCCTGCTCTTCCAGATTCTTCGGCTCTCCGGTTATCTCTTTGCGTTGCTGATCAATTTTTGCCTGCGCTTCTTCCGGTGTTACAACACCCCACATCCGGTTAAAGGTATACATATTAAATGGAAGTGAGTAAAGCTCTCCCTTATAGTTGGCAACCGGACTGTTGGTAAAACGGTTAAACTCCGCAAATTGGCAGATATAATCCCAGACTTTTTTCTGATTGGTGTGAAAAATATGGGCACCGTACTTATGCACATGGATGCCCTCTACCTGCTCTGTGTAAATATTACCGCCAATGTGATCCCGTTTTTCTACCACCAGAACTGTATGTCCGTGTTTTTTGGCTTCATGAGCAAATATTGCCCCGTAAAGACCGGAACCAACTACCAGATAATCATATTTCATTTCCCATGACTCCCCTCTGAAACCGGTGCCGGGACATCATCGATTTCCCGGCGCAGCTTTCGAAAATCTCCTACTGCCTTCCAGCCGATTTTCACAATTTTCCGAATGTTAATTGAATTCTTTCCGCCCTGACGCGGTTTGAATGTAATGGGAATAAATTTCACCTTTTCGTGATGATAAACGAAATATGTCGTAAACATAATGTTCGGAATATTGAAGTCCTCCGGCAGCTTTTGAATATAGCGATTCACAAGCTCCGCTTTCATAAGACGAAACGGTGCATTTGCATCCTTCACCTTTACGCCAAAGATCATGCGCAGCAAAAAGCAAACGGTATTCTCCACAAACTTCCGGTCTTTTCCATCGCCGCGAACCACACGGTTTCCGATAATGGCATCATAGGATTCCTTGGCTTCCCAGAAGGGTACAAACTCAGCTGGGTTTGTCTGACCGTCAGAATCTGTCTGAAAAATATAGTCTGCCCCCTGGGCGATGGCATACCGGTAGCCAAACAAAACCGTGTGCCCGTGTCCGCCGTTTTTCTTGGTCAGCGGCTGGAACAGCGGACGGCTCTTGGCATATTCCTGCATAACAGCATATGTTTTATCCTTACTTCCATCGTCGATAATCACAAGACGCGACTTTCCGCCGCCGTTGTATTTTTCTACAATGGGATACCAATCGCGAATACATTGTTCTATGTTGGCTTCTTCATTATACGCCGGAATCACAATGTATAACACTGCATCTTTCTTTTCCATAAAATGCTCCTTCGTCTGTGTAAAGATTCGCATTTTTCATGCGGCAGCACCACGCATTCAGCCTTCCCTGTAAAAATGTACATCCTTCACAGAAAATCACGCTGTTTACTCCCGTTTTTGCATCGTACCGTTTCTCTATTATAACATAAAGAATGATTCATTTCAATAGGAAAGAAAAGTTTTATGATATTATGCAAAAAGCAGAACTGCCATGCCGCAAAAAAGCGGCACAGCAGTTCTGTTTTTCTCTATCTATCACAGGAATTTCTCCGCATATGCAGCACCACAATGGTGCAGATATTTGGAAAAATCCCCCTTTTTCAGGACAGTGCGAATCTGGCACAGTCCTTGTATTCTAGTCTCCTTGTTTTTGTACGAACATTATTTTTTCATCTTTTCATTTTCAGGAAGTGTTCTTATTCTGCGGATTCCGGCAGTGTATCTACCACATGTGTCAGGAAGCGAAGCAGAGACAGGGTATCATCTGCGGAAATCTCTCCGTCTCCGTTGCAGTCCATCCGCACTCTCTGTGCCTCTGTAACAGAAATGGTGTCATTAACTGCCTTACTCAAAGTGACTGTATCCAAGAGGTTTACATTTCCGTCCAGATTTGCATCTCCGTACAGAATGGTTTCTGTGCTTCCGTTGACACTTGTCAGAGTCTCCAATGCGTTTTCACTCATTGTTGTCAGAGAATCCGGCAGAGAAATATCTTCCACATTCGGATATACCTTATTATCCGCTGCCTTGGCAAAGGTATCATACAATTCTGTAATGCCTTCCTCTACCACAATGTGCTTTGTGTAGTCCAGCAGTCCGGTTCCGGTCAGTGTCAGAGCCGTTCCGGTGCCGCTGATGGTGAGTGTCTGGGTCTCCGGATCGAAGGAATAGGTAGATTCCAGGCCGCTGGAGCCATTCAGAACATAAGCCGGATATACGCTGTCACCCTGAGTTGCCGCATAGTGATAGCTGCCGTCCTCCAGGCTCCGGAACTGCGCCTGATTTCCCTGATATCCATAGAGTGTAACATTTTCCGCGAAAGTGCCTCTGGGCGCACTGTCCGAATCCTTCAGATAAATGGAAGTAATCTGCGGCGGAAGAGAAGTAGACCACAGATCCTTCAGCGCATAATCGAAGCTTTCCAGATTTACACAGTCATAGAATTCCCAGTTATTCAGTGTGTCAAAATCGTCTTCGAATACAATGTGCTTGATTTCACCGGCAAATGCGTCCCACGGATAAACATAATTTTCCCGGTCGAACAGGTGATCATCTGCGGTATTCTGCACCAGTGTATAAGCACCGTTTAATTCACCCTTATACTGCACTGGAATTTCAACATCGCCCTTGAACCATGCAATGGAATCATCCTTGCTGAGTGTCAGCGTTTCTCCATCGAACTGATAAACAATACCATTATCTGTTTCGCCATAGTAGGGATCTGTGCTTTCCACTGCTTTTTTCACAGTTACTTCCGGCATTACATAAGTGCCGTTTTCATAAGAAACCAGTACTTTTGTCCAATAAAGGGAAATGCCGTTCTTCAGGCACAGATTTGCAATTCTCAAATCATCTGCATTTTGCAGAGAGTCAAGATAGGCCTGGGTTTCTGCGTCATAGGTTTCCGTCTCCTGTGCAAATGCCGGAACAGTGCATGCAGCACACAGCATAGCAGCTGCGGATAAGCTGGCCAGTAATTTTTTCGCAAACTTTTTTTTGCAGGAAACTTTTATTTTTATTCATATATAATTTCTCCTTTCGATTTTTTGAAAATGATTTTTTCTTCTTTCTAAATTGACAGATTCCCACCTCCTTTTGCAAATAAAAAGCCAATTTCACCTCCTTCCTTTTTTTCGCCTCTATTATAGCACAAAAATTGCCTCTGTGCGAGAAAATGGCGCGAGCGTAGAGATTTTTGGCGTGAGCGTAGACTTTGGAATTTGTTTCCATTTTCAAAAACTTATTTTGGGCTGATTTTCATTTATGAATTATATCATTGATAATTAGAATTGAATATAACGTATTTATTTTAGGCTTTTTTTGATTTGCAGTAAGCAGAATTTTTCCTTGTTTTAAACCTTATTTCATGTTGCGAATTACATTATTTTGGTTTGTGTTATATTATATCAATATTTAAATTCAATATTTTATAAACAGTTGGAAATATGGCGAATTTCATGCATTTGTAGCAAATCGACTTTTTTCGACATTTTTTTCGAAAATACTATGCTATAATATACGTGGATACGTGTCGGCATATGTAGAGGCACTATATTTCTATGCCGGACAATATTGGGCATGCGAAAAATGCTCAGGAAAATATTCCAGTGTACTGCCGAAGTTGTGAGAAAGTAGAACCGCCCTCCGTCAAGCGACAGAAGGCGGTTCTATATTATGCATTATCCCTTAATCCCGCATAAAGATATCTCTTGTGTAAACTTTGTCCTGCACATCATTTAAGCAATTATCGTACCGATTTGCAATAATGGCATCCGATTGTGCTTTGAATTTTTCCAGATCATTCACTACCAGGCTGCCGAAGAAGGTTTCCCCGTCTTTCAGTGTCGGCTCATAAATAATCACCTGTGCGCCCTTGGCTTTTACGCGCTTCATAACGCCTTGAATGGAACTCTGACGGAAATTGTCGGAATTCGATTTCATGGTCAGACGATAAACACCAATGGTTACTTGCTTTTCCTTTGTATTATCGTATGAACTATTATCGGAATAGCTGTAGTATCCTGCTGTTTGCAGCACTCTGTCCGCAATGAAGTCTTTTCTGGTTTTGTTGGATTCCACAATTGCTTCGATCAGATTTTCAGGTACATCTGCATAGTTTGCCAGCAGCTGTTTGGTATCCTTGGGCAAGCAATAGCCGCCGTAACCAAACGAAGGATTATTATAATGGCTGCCAATCCGCGGATCTAAGCATACACCATCAATAATCTGCTTTGTATTCAGCCCTTTCATCTCTGCATACGTATCCAGTTCATTGAAATAGGACACGCGCAGAGCCAGATACGTATTGGCAAACAATTTCACTGCTTCTGCTTCTGTAAATCCCATGAACAGTGTATCGATATTTTCTTTGATTGCACCTTCCTGTAAAAGTGCAGCGAACTGATGCGCCGCTTCTACAAGACGTTCATCCTGCATATCTGTTCCCACAATAATGCGGCTGGGGTACAGATTGTCATAGAGCGCCTTTGACTCCCGGAGAAATTCCGGACTGAAAATGATGTTTTTGCTGCCGGTCTTTTCGCGGATTGCCTTTGTATATCCTACTGGAATTGTGGATTTAATCACCATAATTGCATCTGGATTATACTGCATAACCAACTGAATCACAGTCTCTACCGCCGAAGTGTCAAAGAAATTCTTTTTGCTGTCATAATTGGTAGGGGCTGCAATTACAACAAAATCTGCACCGGTATACGCCGTTTCTGCGTCCAGTGTTGCCGTCAGATCTAACGCTTTCTCAGAAAGATACTTTTCAATATACTCGTCCTGAATCGGGGATTTTCTCTGATTGATCAGTACCACCTTTTCCGGAAGAATATCTACAGCATAAACAGTATGATGCTGCGCCAGCAATGTCGCAATTGACAATCCTACATAGCCGGTTCCAGCTACTGCAATCTTTAATTTTTTCATATCCTTATTTTCTCCTAAATACTGTAACGTTTCATTTCGTTACGTCAAACAAATTTCTTTTCACATTGTGCCACCCGCAGCGTACAGCTTTCCAAATTCAGGATCACACATCTGTGATTTACGATACAATTTATGGAAGGACATTGTCAGATAAAGCACACCTATATTGTGAAAAGAAACACATGATTGTTATTATTATATCACGCTATGCGTCTGGTGTCAAATCAGCATAAAAGTATTTCACGCTTTGTCTCGATTTGTTTTTCATATATTCCACCCAATGGCAATCAAAACCGCTGGCAGCAGCACAAACAATGTATTCCGATACATCTTTTTTCTGGCTCTTTTCCACTCCTTATAGGACATTGCCCGAATTTTTGGTGTTTTTAAAAGTGTCAAAACAATATTGGAAGCAATAAAGATAAAATAAGTATTCAGGATAAACAGATAAAATGCCCCTAAAAGCATACGAACATTTCCATTTGCAATTGCGTATCCGCAAGTACACAAAGGCGGCATCAATGCAGTTGCAATTGCCACGCCGGGAATAATATTATTGGACTTGTCCTTTCTTGTCTGGCCGACAATCCCTGCAACGCCGCCTGCCAAAGCAATGATCACATCAAATAGGGTGGGGTTGGTTCTGGCAATCAACTGTTCTGTAGGTTCTTTTACCGGAGAAAGCAAGAAATACAACGTCGCAGTTGCAACACTAATTAAAATCTGTACCAAAAATCCCACCGAATGACGCTTGATCAGGTAGCTGTCATTAGCGGCAGTTCCATATGCAATGGCCAGAATGCTTCCCATCAGCGGTGAAATCAGCATAGCACCGATAATAACCGCAACGGAATCCGTATTCAATCCCACAGATGCAATCAAAATGGCACAGATCATAACAACCATATTGGTTCCTGTAATCCGTCCACCGGATAAAATCCGATCCCGGATCGCATCATTGTCTGCTGCATCTTCTGTAATTGAAAACATCTTTTTCAACACCATGCAAATCGTTTCCCGATCCCGCTCTATTTCATTTCGACTTTTCATTTTCAGATTCCTCCAGTCTTGCCGCATTTCATTTGATTGAACTATTATATCATAATTGATCCATAACTGTCAATTTCAGAATTTTTTCAGGTATTTTCAAAAATGCAATTGACTTTTTTCATGTTATGCTATAATAGAAATGGAAATACTTGCTTCCGCATTTAGGCATGTATTTTTCATTCAATGCCGCAATTGCATAATTTTAGGGAATGATGTTCTCCCTGGGGCAACCCGAACCGCTTTTTAAAGCTGATGACTTCTGCCGGATTACGCAGAAGCTGTCAGCTTTTTTCATGTTAAGGAGGATTTTTCGATGTTATTTTCACTCGCAATTCTTTTTCTGGTGGGATTTTCAGCAGCAGCCATTTTCCAAAAAATCGGCCTTCCCCGAATGATCGGTATGATTGCAACCGGTATTGTCACAGGGCCGTATGTGCTGGATTTGTTAGTTCCTTCGCTCCTGGGGATTTCTTCGGAACTCCGCCAGATTGCACTCATCATTATTTTAATCAAGGCCGGACTCTCTCTGAACTTATCCGATTTAAAAAAAGTCGGACGGCCTGCTGTAATGATGTCCTTTGTGCCGGCCAGCTTTGAAATCATCGGCTATCTGATCTTCGCACCGCTTCTGCTCCATGTCACACGAATAGAAGCCGCGGTGATGGGGGCAGTTCTCAGTGCCGTATCTCCTGCGGTTGTTGTTCCGCGCATGGTAAAGCTCATAGAAGAAAAGTATGGCACTGCGCAGAGCATTCCCCAGATGATTCTGGCCGGCGCTTCCTGTGATGATATTTTTGTCATTGTCCTTTTCTCCACATTTGTCACAATGGCGCAGGGCGAATCAGCAAAAATCACAGACTTCCTGAATATTCCGATTTCCATTGTTCTGGGAATTCTGGCAGGCATATTAGCCGGATTTATTCTGTTCTTCTTATTTGAAACCGCATATCAAAAGAATCATGCCATCCGCAGCACCACCAAATCTGTGCTGATTCTTGGAACTGCTTTTCTGCTGATGGCGCTGGAAACCATAGTAAAGCCTTATGTTGCACTCTCCGGACTGCTTGCCGTTGTTGCAATGGCATGTGTGCTGAAAATAAAATCCACCTCCGACGTTTCCGCCAGATTATCCGAAAAATTCGGAAAGCTCTGGATTCCGGCAGAAGTTCTGCTGTTCGTATTGGTCGGCGCCGCGGTAGATATCCGTTATACCCTAACCGCAGGTGTTTCTGCTCTGTTCATGATCGGAATTGCACTGCTTTTCCGGGCAATCGGCGTATTTTTCTGCCTGCTTGGTACAAAATTGTCCGGAAAAGAAAAATGTTTCTGTATCATCGCCTACCTGCCGAAAGCAACTGTACAGGCCGCTATTGGTTCTGTCCCCCTTTCTCTTGGTTTACCGTGTGGCAAAATTGTACTCTCGGTAGCCGTTCTTGCAATCCTGATTACCGCGCCGCTGGGTGCAATTGGCATTGACAAAAGCTATCGAAAATTATTGCAGCCAGAACAGACCGATTCTGTTTAATCAACATTCAGTGCTGCTCTTTCTGAAATTTCCTGCGGTACTCTGTGGGAGAATACCCAGTAATCTTCCGAAACTGCCGATTAAAATTGGAAATATTTCGAAAACCGCAGTCAAATGCTGTCTCTAACACATTTTTTTGCGTACTGATCAGGATCTTGCAGGCCTGATTGATTCGAAAGTGAGAAATGTATTCAATTGCGCTAAATCCCACGTGCTTCTGAAACTGGTTCATAAAATAGCTTTCGCTTAAATGCACGGATACAGCCAGTTGTTTAATCGTGATCGGCTCATAATAATGTGTAGCAATATATTCCAAAGCTGGACGAATCACCTCCCCCGGCTCCGAAAAATCCGGATCTATCTCTGCTTCGAGTTCCAAAATCCAAAAAAAGCGAAATAATTCACTTCGCATCAGCATATCCAGTGCAGGCGTGTCCCCTTTTGCGCAGGAAAACACATTTTCTATGCTTGTTTTCAAAACGCCATAGTACGGGTGCGCTGGCGTAATGTGCGTTTTCAGACGCATGCTGCCGCTGATCAGGGGCTTGATGCACTCCTGAATATAGCGGTCAGACTCTGTTCCACCAAATATCTCTGCGCTAAACACAAGGGTGTCATAAACCTGATTTTTGCCTTCACACGGATAAACAGAATGCATCACATTGGGCTGCACAAGAATGACATCTCCAGCCGATGAAATAAATTTTTCTTCGCCGCAGGTAAATTCCGACGCGCCCTCCCAAACATAATTGATTTCAAATTCGCTGTGCCAGTGCATAGGCGCACAGGTAAATTGATCCGGAATCACACACGAATAATAACTAAACGGTTTTTGCACGGAACTGTGCATGCGATTTTCCCTGGAATTTCTGTAATTCATACGTTTCTCCTTAAAAAATAGAATCTTATCAGAATATCATAGAATAACAATAGATTTCTGCACTGTTTTATCGTATTATATCATATAGAAAGAAAAAATGCAATGCGACCTTGAAAGGGAGTGCAATTATGATTCAAAAATATGTTTTTGGAAACCCAATCGCTACAAACGCTGTGGTCACAGAAATAAAGCCCACACAGGAGCCAATGCCGTTCTTTACAACAGACGGAAATGGAACATTTACCTATTCCCTTTCCGAGGAGGACATTGTATATGGCCTCGGAGAGCAAATTCGCGGCATCAACAAAAGAGGCTGGCAGTATGTCAGCTGGAACTATGACAACCCGAATCACCATGAGGACACTCGTTCTCTCTACGGCTCCCATAACTTTATCCTGATTCGCGGCACAAAAACATTTGGTGCATTCTTCGATTATGCCGGAAAAATGGAATTTGACATTGGCTATACCAAGAGAAACCTCATGCAGATCAAGGCAGCCAAAAATGATCTGACAGTTTATATCATCACCGGAGAAAATGAAAAGGATATCGTCAAGCAATTCCGAAAGATCATCGGCAAGAGCTACATTCCGCCTCTCTGGGCATTCGGTTATGGTCAGAGCCGCTGGGGTTATAAAACAGAACAGGACATTTGTGATGTTGCAAAGCAGTACAAGGATGCCGGTGTTCCTTTGGACAGCATCTATCTGGATATTGACTATATGGAACGCTATAAGGATTTCACAGTTGATGAAACACGCTTTCCGGATCTGAAGGGTCTTGCAGCTGACATGAAGGAACAGGGCATTCACCTGGTTCCCATCATTGATGCCGGCGTTAAAATTGAAGACGGCTATCCTGTATATGAGGAAGGCGTACAGAAAAATTACTTCTGTAAAAATGCAGAAGGCGGCGATTTTGTCGGCGCAGTATGGCCGGGGCGCGTCCATTTTCCGGATTTTCTCCAGCCGGAAACCAGAGACTGGTTTGGGAAAAAATATGCAGTGCTGACAGAAATGGGGATTGACGGTTTCTGGAATGATATGAACGAACCGGCTATTTTCTATACCGAAGACCGTCTGGAAGATACCTGCAATAAAATCAAAGAACTCACCTCCGGAAATATGGGCATTGATGAATACTTCACATTTACCGGAATGGTTGCCGGTCTGAACGGCAACATCGGGGACTATGACAAGTTCTACCACAACATCGATGGCCAGATGGTCAAGCACAGCGAAGTGCACAACCTCTATGGCATGAATATGACACGTTCTGCCTTTGAGGCCTTGCAGGAAATCCGTCCGGAGCAGCGTACACTTTTCTTCTCCCGTTCCTCCTATGTAGGAGCACACCGCTACGGCGGCATCTGGCAGGGCGACAACAAGTCCTGGTGGTCACATATTCTCCAGTCCATGCAGCAGCTTCCTGCCTTGAATATGGCTGGCTTCCTCTTTACCGGATGTGATACCGGCGGATTTGGCTGTGACACCACAGAAGACCTCATGCTGCGCTGGCTGCAATACTCTCTCTTTACGCCGCTGTTCCGCAACCACTCCGCAGATGGCACACGCCAGCAGGAACTCTATCAATTTGACAACTTTGCTGCTACCGGAGAAATGATTAAAATTCGCTACAGCCTGGTTCCCTACCTGTACAGTGAATTCTTAAAGGCAGCTTTGCAGGACAACATGATGTTCCGTCCGCTTGCCTTTGATTTCCCGGAAGACAAAATGGCACAGCAGGTAGAAGATCAGCTTCTTTTGGGCAATGAGCTGATGATTGCGCCGATTTATCACCAGAATGCACAGGGCAGATATGTTTACCTGCCGGAGGAAATGATGCTGGTTCGTATGAAGTCCCATGATCACTACGAAACGGAAATCCTGCCTCAGGGACATCATTATGTTGCCGCAGCACTGGATGAACTGGTATTCTTCATTCGTAATCAAAAGGCAATTCCGTTTGCAGCACCTGCGGAAAGTACCGCAAAAACTGATTGGAATTCTGTACAACTGCTGGGATATGCCGGTGCATCCTATGAACTGTATACAGATGACGGCATTTCTTCGAACCCTGAGAGCACTCTGAAAATTTCTACGCTGTCATAACATTAAAAACCTGTCCTCACAAGCATATACACGTGTCTTATGAAGATAGATTCCAAAATTCACCTGAATCAAACGAAAATGCGTTCTCTGAAGAGAACGCATTTTTTGCTCATAGCCACTTTTTCCAGATAATTCGACTTTTTAGTCTCTCAGCTATTTTGATAATCATCCAAAAAGCTATGGGTTTCATGATTCAGCTGATAGGAAATAATCTTGTTCAAATTGATATTTTCGACACTGCGGAAGATATTTTTTTCGATCTGCGGATTTTCCTCTGCAAGCTTTGCAATGAGCTGTTTGATCACCATTCGTTTAGAGACTGTACGCTCATCCGGATTGCAGGTGGTACAAGTATCTGTGAAATGACAGGCACACTGAATAAATTGCAGATCGTGATAACGGCACCAATGCTTGATATCCGCTTCCCGAATCAGATACATCGGACGAATCAGCTGCATTCCCTCAAAATTTGCACTATGCAGCTTCGGCATCATGGTTTCTACCTGGCCGCCGTAAATCATGCTCATCAGAATGGTTTCAATAACATCATCGAAGTGATGCCCCAGCGCAATCTTGTTGCATCCCAGCTGTTTTGCCTGATTATACAAATGCCCCCGGCGCATCCGGGCACACAGATAGCACGGATTATTCTCCACCCGATATACAGAGTCGAAAATATTTGTTTCAAAAACCGTAATCGGTATTTGCAGCATCTGGGCATTGGATTCAATAATGCTTCGGTTTTCAGCGCTGTATCCCGGATCCATTACCAGAAATACCAGCTCAAAGGGAAACTTTCCGTGACGCTGCAATTCCTGAAACAGTTTGGCCATCAACATGGAATCCTTTCCGCCGGAAATACAGACCGCAATCCGATCATTCGGCTGAATCAGATCATAGGTGTTGATTGCCTTTGCAAACTTGCTGAAAATCACCCGATGAAATTTCTTCCGCAGTCCCTGCTCTACCTCTGCTGCCTTTTGTGTACTGGCTTCCCGCCGGATTTTTGCCTGGAGCCACTGTACATAGCCGCCGACCAGATTAACCGCCTGATATCCATCTTCCCGCAGCTTTGCTGCAACATCATCACTCAGGATGCCACTGCGGCAGTAAATCACCAACAGCTTATCTTTGGGCAGTGTTTCGTGATTTGTCTCCAGTTCTTCCTGCGGAATCAGCACTGCGCCGTCAATATGCCCCAATGCAAAAGCCGCACTGTCCCGCATATCAATGACCATGTAGGTATCTGGTTTTTGCTGTGCCAATTCCTGTATTGTAATTTCTTCCATCAATTGATTACCTCACTAGATTGCTGCGATAGGCAGCGTTTAATTCTGCAATTTCTTTCTCGCCGTCAATATACGGCTGATAATAATTATCTACGATGCCGCCGCCTAAGTTATCTCAGCCATTGCAAAATTCACATGTCTGGCCGCAGATCTGAAGAGACTGTGCCACAATTCGAATTCGTTCCTCCCGGGTAGTATCTTTGATTCGAATCGACTTCATGTTACTTCATCTCCTTTTTTCGCATTCTTATAGTAGCATACAAATCGTTTCCTGTCAAGCATACTCGAAATTTCAAAAAACAAACTCTCATTCAGAAACTGCACTGCTTTGAAAATGGTGCTTTCGGTATTGAAAGGGCGTTTCTCCGATCTCTTGCCGAAAGCACTGGCTAAACTGACTCTGGGACGAAAATCCGTACAGCGCACTAATTTCCGATAAGCCAAGGTCGGAGGTGAGGAGCATTTGCGCAGCGGCCTGAATTTTCTGAGATCGTATATAGGCATGGAGAGAAATCCCCATCTCCCGGTGAAATAGTGTGGAAAGATAGCTGCGATTTAGGGACAATGCATCCGCAATTTCCTTCGTGCTGATCTTTTCATGCAAATGCGCGGAGATATAAGAAATCGCCTTCACCAGGTGAATGGAATATGCACGCTGCTTCTGCTGCCGCTGCATGCGCTGGGCAAATTCTGTTACCATCTGATTGTGCAGTGCCGTAATCTCTGAAATAGACACGGCCTGATCCATTTCCTGAATAAACACGTCACTGAGGGTATAGGCAGTTTCCCGTTCCAGTCCGTGCTCCACGCAAATTCTGGTAATCAAGGCAACTGCCACCACAAAATGATACCGGGCATTTTGCAGGACATCCTTGGACAGCCGGCCGCATGCAGCGCCTTCATAAATGGAAATATCGTCTTCCGGCAAGTAGTATTTCTGCACCTGTTCCAGATCCCCGGAGGCAACAGCGTGATAGAACTGATATTCCAGGTTATATTCCAAATGCTGCACCTGCTCCTCCCGTTGATGCAGCAAATGTCGGTTAAGATTCTCGTCTACATGCATATTCGGCACACTCCTTTTTTGGAAACGCAGTCTTTCTCTCATTATACAACAAATCCAATAAAAATACAACATATAAAATATACGAAATTCGAAATGCGGGATATAATAAAGAAAAAACTTTACAACAGAAAGGATGTTTTCCTATGCGTACATTTGATGGATACATGCACGGTGTGAATTTAGGCGGCTGGCTCTCTCAGAATGCAGATACCTCCAAAACACATTACAATCAGTTTATCACAGAAGCGGATATTGCCTATATCGCTTCACTGGGCTTAGATCACGTCCGTGTTCCGGTGGATTATGTGGTGCTGGAAACCGAAGAAGGTCAGCGAAAAGAAGAAGGCTTTGCCTATATTGACCGCTGCCTTTCCTGGTGTCAGGCAAACGGAATCCGTATGATTCTGGATCTGCACAAGACCTATGGCTATTCATTTGACCCGTTGGACAAAACAGACAAAACCATCTTTTTCTCTGATCCGGCGCTCCAGAAACGTTTTTACGATCTCTGGAGAACCATTGCCAAAAGATACGGCAGCCAGTCAGATACCATGGCATTTGAGCTGTTGAATGAAATTGTAGAGCCGGAAGTTGCACAGGCATGGAATCAAATTGCACTTCACGCGATCGCGGAAATCCGGAAATCTGCACCGGACACCTGGATTATTTTCGGCGGCACAATGTATAACAATGTGCTCTCTGTACCGAAACTCGCAAATACAGATGACCGAAAGGTTGTCTATACATTCCACAGCTATGAACCGCTGATTTTCACCCATCAGGGCGCATACTGGGTGGAAAATATGCCGTCTGATTTTCGTATTTCCTATCCGGCAGACATTGCGGAATACCAGTCCGCCAGCAAAATTCTCTCCCCCGAACTGGCCGGTGCAATCTATGCAAAAGACCTCACACAGATGGGACCGGAATTCTTTGAAACCCTGTTCCAGCCGGCGCTGCGCATTGCGGCAGAACGGGATATTCCACTATACTGCGGCGAATACGGCGTAATTGATCTGGCAGATGATGCCTCCAAAATCCGCTGGGCTTCTGATATTTGCAGTGTCTTTGACAAATACCAGATTGGCCGTGCCTATTGGAATTACAAAGAAAAGGATTACGGCATTGTCAATATTCCAGAGGAATCTGTCAGAAAACAGCTGGCAGAAAAGCTGTAACAAGCTTGCAAACTCCTTTCTGAGCAATCCCCTGTCTGCGTAAAAAGATGCAGTGCAAGCTTTCAAAATTGCTCAAATGCCCATAAAAATCCGCTTTCCGAATCGCTTCATTACAGCGAAACCGGAAAGCGGATTTTTTTCGATTCTATTGAAACTAGATTATTGTCCGGGACGCTGCTTTCTCTGCCGATACTCCGAAGGCGTGCATCCCATCGCCTTTCGAAATGTTTCTGTGAAATAACTGGAACTGGAAAAGCCACATTGCAGTGCGATTTCCGTCATACTAAGCCGTGGATTTTCCAGGAGCGCCACACTCCGGGAAATACGGTATTCGGTCAGATAGGCAATCGGCGTTTGATTCAGGTACTGTTTAAAGATGGAACAGCAGCTGCTTCGGCACACAAAGCCGGCTGCAGCGATCTCCTGGAGCGAAATCCGGCTTGCATATTTTTGCTGAATGAATCCCACCATCTTATGCATTGCTTCCAAACGCTTTCCGTCATCCGGCTCCCAGACTTCGTTGCTCTCCCGTGTCTTTTTCCATAGCGCAAAACAAATCTGATAGAGACACCCCAGAATTTCCAAAGCAGAGCCATCTGAAAAATCAGAGGCGCTTTGATAAAGCGTCTCCAAAAGCCCAATCAGCTTTCGCTCTGAACTGATTTCCGGGTGCAGCACTATATACGGCGGTGCATTGTGGACAATCTCTTCCAGACACGCCTGTGTTGCCGCATTTGTGGCCAGAGACGGATGCACCAGCGTACAGTGAAAAATACAGTCACACGGCTTTTCCCAGAAGCCGAAGTGCATTTGCCCGGAATTGACAAAAATCATCTGACCAGCAGACAGCTTTACCGTTTCTCCGTTTACGCTGTAATGCATTGTGTCGCGTTCCACATAGATAAACTCAAACTCCGTGTGCCAATGATTCACAACAGAAAGTGTAGGATATTCTTCCTGCGCAGAACGGGAAGTTTTTATAGGCATATGCGGAATATTATAGCGGATCACTTCCGATTTATTGTCTAACAGCTCCAGGGTATACATAGAAATATCCTTTCCTTTTCCCTACATTTACGGCTTATGCTGCAGCCGGTTCCTGAACAGCAGGCTTCTCAGTACGTGTCAGATTTTTCACCCAGCGATGCTTTTTATAATTCTTAAACACAGCCGGGAGCTTAATGATTTCATCCACATTGATCAGAATATATACGGTCAGCACCGGCAAATGGAATACAAACGCAGCCAGCAGGCCAATCGGCACAGTAACACACCACATGGTAATTCCATCGCAGCGAAAACCAAACTTAGAGTCACCGCCTGCGGCAAAAATACCAGAGATCACAGTCATATTGATGGATTTTCCGATGACATAGTAAGAGCATACCACCAGCATCACACGCAGATAGCCCTTTGCAGTATCTGTCAAAGTGGAAAACATCGGTGTAAACGGAATCACACAGAGAATGATTGCACCTGCAACAGCACCGGCGAAAATAGAAAGTTTTGTGAGTTTCTTTCCGTACTCTTTTGCTTTTTCCAGTTCCCCCTGTCCCAGAAGACTACCAACCATAATACCGCTGGCAGTGGAAATTCCGGTACAGAAGCAAATTACCAGGTTTTTTACAATATTTGCAATAGAATTTGCTGCGGCTGCGTCACTGCCCAGATGTCCCATGATTACAGAATACATGGTGAAGCCCAGTCCCCACATAAGCTGATCTCCCAGCAGTGGATAGGTATATTTCCAAAAATCCCGGAACAGCACCTTGTCCGGATGCGCACAGAATGACAGTCGGATTTTTACGCTGTCCTTCCGTGCCATGATTGCCAGAGCCCATGCCAGCTCAATGGCTTTGGAAATTACAGTTGCCAGTGCCGCACCGGCAATTCCCATCTCCGGAAAAAATCCAAAACCAAAAATCAATGCAGCGTTTAAGAAAATATTGATTATAACAGATACAGAACTGATTACAGCGCTTTGCACTGCCTGTCCGCAGTTCTTGAGAATGCACAGATAAATCTGAGAGATGCTCAACAGGAAATAGGAGATTCCAACCACCTGCAAATAAACAGCGCCATCTGCAATGAGCACTGCGTCCGAAGTAAAGGCGCGCATCAGCAGCTCCGGACAGAATACGGCACCCAGCGTAAAGGGCAGCGACAGCAGCACGGACGCAGAGAGACCGATGCCCAGTGTTTTTTCCACAGAAGTCTGATCATGAATCCCCCAGTACTGCGCTGCAAAAATCGAAACACCGGCTGTCACTGCAAACAAGAACAGCGTATAGACAAACTGCACCTGTCCGGCAAGAGAAACTGCCGAAAGCGCGTCCTGGTTCAAAAATCCAAGCATAAATGCATCCGATGCGCTTACCAGTGCCAGCATCAGCTGCTGCAAAGAAATCGGGATCATCAGACGCAGTAATTTTTTCCGAAAATCTGCATGTGTGTTTGAAAGAGTCATAGAACATTTCTCCTTTTCCAATTGATTTTGCGATTGATATTATAATTCAAAAACAAGCTGATTTCTATAAAAATAGAAGCTTGTTTTATAACAATCATATATATTGCAAGGCGAAAGAGAAACTATATTTTTTTCTGATAACGATTTCAAAAAAGACACAGATTTCCCAAAAAATTTGTGCAGTTTATCGAAAAAACCGGAAAGGAACTTTATGCTATACCGTTCCATTTCCGGTTCTGTTCAAATCAAATTGCATTGCAAAGAGTCAGAGAATACTACTCTTAGGCACTGTGTTCTTTTTTCAGCGCTTCCTGGAGTGTATGCCACCCTAGCACAGCACATTTTACTCTGGCCGGCATGTGTGAAATATCCTGGAGGGCAGATGCCTCTTCCAGCTCTTCCAGTTCCTCTGACGTTGCAGTTCCCTTGATCATTTTCAGGAACAGATCTGCCAGATGGAGTGCCTCTGCTTCTGTTTTGCCTACGATCATACCAATCATAATGTCCGCAGATGCCTGAGAGATAGCACACCCGTCTCCGTTGAAAGAAGCATCCTCAATCACGCCGTCCTTCAGTTGTAAATTCAGCCAGATATCATCGCCGCAGTTCGGATTGACACCCTCCAATTGGATTGTCGGACATGGTAAATCATATTTAAATTCCGGACGAACGTTATGTTCCGTGAGAATTTCATTATAAAAATTATTCATTGCCAAACCCCATTCTGCTTCGGATATTGGAGACACTCTCCAGGAAGCGGTCAGCTTCTTCTTTTGTATTATAAAACATCAGGCTCGCTCTTGCAGAGGAATGGATTCCCAGATAATCATGCAGCGGTTGTGCACAATGATGCCCTGCCCGGATATCAATACCATCACTGCTGATAATTTCACTGATATCGTGAGGATGTACCTGATCTACTGTAAACGAAATGATGCCAGTATGATTTTCCGGACGATCAGAACCTAACACATGCACGTGCGGAATCGCCTGCATGCCCTTCCAAACATATGCAGTCAGCGCTTCTTCCGCCTGATGCAGCGTGTCCATGCCATAGGATTCCAGGTAATCTATTGCGGCTGCAAGTCCAACTGCACCACCAGCGTTTACAGTACCGGCTTCAAATTTATGGGGTAACTCTGCATAAACTGCATCGTAGCGAGATACCGTTTCAATCATTTCTCCGCCGGTCAAAAACGGCGGCATCGATTCCAGCAGTTCCCGTTTTCCATACAAGGCACCAATGCCCATAGGTGCCAGCATCTTATGCCCGGACAATGCCAGAAAATCCACATCCAGTTGCTGCACATCAATTGCCATGTGCGGTGCACTCTGTGCCGCATCCACCAGGATCACAGCACCACAGGCATGTGCGCGCTGTACCAGTTCCGGAATGGGATTTACGCATCCCAGTACATTGGAAACCTGTCCCACAGCCACCAGCTTTGTGCGCTCTGAAAACGCTGCATCCATCCGTTCCGGTGTAATGGTGCCATCCGGTTCACATTCCAGAAATACCAGCTTTGCTCCGGTCGCACGGGAAACCATCTGCCACGGAAGCAAATTGCTGTGGTGTTCCAATATGGAAACCACAATCTCGTCTCCGGCTTTCAAATTGGCCATGCCGTAGCTATATGCTACCAGATTGATGCTTTCTGTTGTATTGCGGGTAAAAATGATTTCCTCCGGACAGGCCGCATGCAGAAAATGTTGTACCGTCTTTCGTGCATTTTCATAGCGTTCCGTTGCTTCCACGCTCAGTGGATACAGTCCGCGAAGCACATTGGCATTGTACTTTTCATAAAATTCCTGCACTGCCGCCAGGACAGATGCCGGCTTCTGAGAAGTGGCAGCATTGTCAAAATAAACACGGTCAGACTGCCGGATTAGCGGAAAATCATTTCGCACTGTATTCAGATTCCATTCTGCCATAAATCAGATCACCTCTTCTATGACTTGGTGCATATATGCGGCTGCTGTTTCATCCGCAGTATCCTGACACAGCTTTTCAAGCCGCGCCTTTGTCACAATTTTTTCTGCTTCTTCTTTGCTGATGCCGCGTGCCTCAAAATAAAACAGCATGCTCTGTTCCAGTTCTCCAATAGATGCACCGTGGCTGCCCTTAACGTCCTCTTCCGTGCAGAGAATCAGCGGAATTGTCTTGTTGATCACATCATCGCCCAGAAGCAGTACATTTTCCTCTTCTTTTCCTTCGGATCCTGCGCAGCCCCGCTTTAAATCAATTGTGCCGCGGAATGTTTTTTCTGCACCGTTATACAGCGTGCCTTCTACGCGGATATCACTCTGTGTGTTCTTTCCAATGTGATTTGCAATGACATTCATGTCCAGTTTCTTATCCGGATTTACCAGATAACCGGACTTACAGCTAAAGCTGCTGCCGTCTCCCATCAGATCTGTGCGAACACCGGAAATGACATTCCCCTTTGCCAGATACAAACGGATCACTTCAAAGGAAGCCTTTTCCCCTGTCACACAGCCAGTATCGTTAATGCATTCCACGCTGGAATCAGTCAGAATCTGAATCAGGCGCACCTGCGCGCCAGCCTCAGCCCGTACTACTGTACGGAGCGCTGTATGTGCTGCATCTGCCTTCCAGATCTGTACCAATGTCAGATGGCTGTCCTTTTCTGCCTGTACATGGACAAAAGCAGCACAGTCCTTGCCGTTTTCGCTTTCGATTTCCATACGGACAATATCAGATGCCCCTGCACCAGCGGTTATCGTCATCCCCCAGGAAAAAAGTCCGTCAATCGCTTTTCCTACGCCGGTTTCTACTGCGCTGCAATCACTGCGTGCTTCCAGCGGAGAGACAACAGCGGCACCAGTCTCCGTCTCTGTCCGGATTACACAGGGGGCTGCCGGCGCATAGGGTTCCGTTTTACAAGCATTGACATGCAATCTGTGCCATGTCAGTGTCGGAAGTGCATTTACGCGAATTGTATTATTTTCCATCATGCTCACCTCACCCAATGCTGCCTTTCATTTCCAGACGAATCAGATTGTTCATTTCAATTGCATATTCCAGCGGCAGTTCCTTTGAAACATTATCTGCAAAACCGCTGACGATGCAGGCTCTGGCATCTTCTTCGCTCAGTCCTCTGGACATCAGATAGAAAATTGCCTCGTTACTAATCTTTCCGATCTGCGCTTCATGTCCCACATCTGCCTTCCGAGTACGAACATCAATTGCCGGAATGGTGTCCGACTGAGACTGTGCATCCAGCATCAGAGATTCACAGGAAACGGAAGACTTTGCGCCTTCGGCATTCTTATTAACAACCACAGAACTGCGGAATGTGCTGATACCGCCATCCTTGGAAATCGATTTGGTATTGATATAGGAACTGGTGTCCGGTGCCGCATGCACAACCTTTGCACCAGTATCCAGGTTCTGTCCCTTGCCGGCAAAGGTAATACCTGTGAATTCCATTTTTGCACCCTTGCCCTTGAGGATACTCATCGGATACAGATAAGACACATGAGAACCGAAGGAACCGGAAACCCATTCTACCTTACCGCCTTCTTCTACCAATGCGCGCTTGGTATTCAGGTTATACATATTCTTCGACCAGTTTTCAATGGTAGAATAACGCAGGGTTGCATTTTTCCCTACGAACAGTTCCACGCAGCCGGCGTGCAGATTTGCCACATTATATTTCGGTGCGGAACAGCCTTCAATAAAGTGAAGATAAGCGCCCTCCTCCACAATAATCAGAGTATGCTCAAACTGACCGGCACCCGGTGCATTCAGTCGGAAATAGGATTGCAGCGGAATAGTAACAGAAACGCCCTTCGGCACATAGACAAAGGAACCGCCGGACCACACTGCGCCGTGCAGTGCCGCAAACTTATGATCCGTAGGCGGAACCAGCTTCATGAAATGCTTCTGGATCATGTCGGCGTATTCTCCGTGCAGTGCACTTTCCAAATCGGTATACACTACACCTAAGTCTGCCACTTCCTGTCGCACGTTATGGTAAACCAGTTCTGAGTCATACTGTGCGCCAACGCCGGCCAGGGATTTCCGTTCTGCCTGGGGAATTCCCAGCCGTTCAAAAGTGTTTTTGATATCTTCCGGCACATCTGACCACTTGGTCTTCATATTGGTATTCGGCCGTACATAGGTGACAATGTTGTCCATATTGAGGCCTTCAATAGACGGTCCCCAGTCCGGCACCTGTAATTCATTATAAATCTGGAGAGACTGCAAACGGAATACCTGCATCCAGGCCGGATCATTTTTTTCCTTTGAAATCTTTTCTACCAGTTCCGGTGTCAGACCGGCATCTACTTTATAAAAATCAGTTTCTTTATCTTTGATATCGTAGACACTTCTGTCGATATCTGCAATCTGCTGTTTTTCTTTCACGCGTTTTCACCCTTTCGGTAATCCATCCGGCAAATGTTATTCTGCACTTTCATATGCTGCAAAACCGTTTTCATTAACTTCTTCAATCAGCGAGCTGTCCGAAGTCTTTACAATTTTGCCGTTTACCATAATGTGTGTATAATCAACCGGCAATGCTTCCAGAATCTTTGTGCTGTGTGTAATTATCAGCAAACTGCCCTTGGACTGCTTCCGATACGCTTCAATGCCCTTGGAAACGGTACGGACTGCATCTACGTCCAGGCCGGAATCCGTTTCATCCAGAATAACAAATTCCGGATTCAGCATCAGCATTTGCAGAATCTCTGTTTTTTTCTTTTCGCCGCCGGAAAATCCTACGTTCAGGTCACGTTCTGCATAGGACGGATCCATCTGGAGCAGTTCCATCTTCTCTTCCAGTTCCTTTTTGAAGCTGAACAGGCGAACGCGCTTTCCGGTTTTGGCTTCCAGCGCGCTGCGGATAAAGGCACTGACCGTAATGCCCGGAATTTCAATGGGGTTCTGGAAAGAAAGGAAGATTCCGTTCTTGGCACGCTCGTTATCCGGCATTTCGTTGATGTTTTGTCCTTTGTAAATAATATCGCCGCCGGTAACGGTGTACGCCGGATTTCCCATGAGCGCAGCACCTAAGGTGGATTTACCAGTACCGTTCGGCCCCATCAGGACGTGTACTTCATTTTCATGGATATCCAGATCAATGCCGTGGAGGATTTCCTTTTCTCCGGCACATACCTTTAATTTCTGAATACGCAGCAGATCGTTATGACTCATGTTAGATCTTCTCCTTCTTTATAATTTGCCGCATCGGCAAGGGTAATTCCGTTTAAATAGTTATTAATCAGCGCAGACAGCCCCTTCCAGATCGGAAGTGTGGCACAGGAATCCGCCGTTTCACAAATCGGTGTCCCATTTTCAATACATTTTACCGGTTCAATCGATTCTTCCACCGCACGTAAAATTTCGCCTACGCTGTACTCCTCCGGAGGACGGGAAAGCCGATAGCCGCCGCCTTTTCCGCTGGCCGCTTCTACGAATTTCTTTTTGGAGAGAGTGGAGGTGATATTTTCCAGATACTTAAGGGAAATATCCAGCCTGGCGGAAATGATTTTCAGCGGTGTATAGACATCGGCATCGGTCTGCGCCAGATACATCATCAGTTTCAGCGCATTTCGTCCTTTCGTGGACACAATCATCTGTCTACCACTTTCCTTTGCATCAAACTGCACCGGTATCAAAAAGCCATCCGGCACAGCCTGGGATTGATTTTATTATACACTCATTCACCTACTATGTCAATAGGGAATAAAACTATTTACAAATTGAAAATCCGAAAACAGATTCTTTCAGCGAATGTAACAGCATTTTTTCTCCGTCATATACTCAAGCACAGCAAAATCCCCATATCAGTTAAACGCTGATACAGGGATTATGTGCCATAAATTCGATTTTAAACCTTTTGAAACAGCAGCTGTTTTAAAAGCGTGAGATCCAAACCGTTTAACACCTGATCTTCCAGTACATCTGCACGTTCCGCCTGTGTCTGCGTCAATTCTGCATCAACCAGCAAATAACGCTGCAGCAATACTGCATCTCCCAGATCTAGCACGCCGTTTTCATTGACATCTCCGGACAGCTTTGGTTCCGGCTTAGCGCTGTCAGCAATGCGCAGCTTTTTCAGAACCACGGATTGCTCTGACGCAGTATAGAGACAATAGAGGTGCTCTCCAGAAGCCGCCAGAACCGGGGAATTGACGATTGCATTGGTAATGGGGTTTCCAGTCTGCTTCCATGTGCTATCCGTAGATGCAGTCTGATACATCAAAAATTCTTCTGGATTTTGTCCGTTCAGTGCGGCGAAAATCTGGCCGTTCTTCATCACAGCAGCAATCTGAAATGTGCGGTTTTGCATATTTTCCGGCAGCTGCGCTGAGGAAAGCGTTCCGTTTTTCCAGCAGAAAACTGTATTATCCTCTCCGGTGGGCAAAATCCATGCCGTGTCCTGTTCTGCTGCTACAGAAACTGTACCGCATCCGCTTTCAGAAAGCTTTTCCGTATTCCACGCGCTGCCGTCATAAATAGAGAGCTTCGGCGTGTTTCCATCGGACAAATCTCGATAGCCAATCAAAACCTTTCCGCCGGCAACTGCAATTTCCATATTGCAGGCGTTGTCTGCGATCACGTTCCCTAAGGCAGAAGTGCTGCCGGATTCCGGATCATAAGCGGACGCATAAAGTGCATAAGGATACGAGCCAATGGTGTAGGTGAAAAAGATCCGTTTTCCATCTGTAGCAAGATCTGTATACTGCGCCAGTTCTTGTCCGGTATAGCAGGCTTCCCAGGTACCGTTTTGCGCATTCCATCGGCGCAGGCACGGCAAATAGGATGCATCCTGATAGAGCACATAGGGCACATTGCCGCAAAATACAAGCTTCGGATTATAAATTGTTCCGGAAAGCGGTATGCTCACTGCGGAAAAATGGTCTGTTTCATCTGCCTGATACAATGTGGCCGTATTTTCAGAAGCAGAAAACAAATAAAGCGCTCCCGTTTCATCGGTTGCCATATCGTATCCATTTGCACTGGCAATTGCATCGGTATCAGGCACTGTTTCCCACAGCTGCATTCCTGAAACATCTGCAAAGGAAACCGTAAACTGTAATGTACCATCTCCCAGAATTTGAATCTGATCCAGTGCAATTCCGCTGTTGGTACCATCTGCATATACCAGTGCATCCTCTGCAAATGTTTTTTCCAGGTCTGTTGTACCAATATGATCCGGCGCATTGGTTCCGCCGTAACAGGATCGCGTCAGATCCCCAAGTCCCCCGTTCAGTGTGGTTTCATCTGGCCGAAATACATAGATCTCGTCCTGATCTCCGCGATAATTTCCGTGTTCCGCAGTATTGATCCGATAAACTACCAGCCCTTCTCCATAAATCTTGCAGTCCAATTCATCCGAATACGCCTTTCCCGGCTTACGGTACTCCACAGCAAAAAATTCTGTTTCCGACAGCGGCGTTTTCAACAGATACAGACGATTTCCGCTTGAGGCTGAAGCCGGATCCATGGTATAGGTTCCATCCTGAGTAATGGTCTGTGCGTCCATCCACCCGGAAACCGCATACCGCTGGTATGCAAGAGGATATTGCAGAAAGACCGAATTTGTGGACATAATGTCCCACTGCCCCACCGGATTTCCGGGAACATCGCTTCGATGGTACAAATCCGGATATCCCATACTGTGCAAGAACTCATGGCAAAGCGTGCCAATTCCGTTGAAAATTTTTGAGCCGAGAAGCGTATAACCACTGTGCAGATTTGCGCTGCCAGTGGGAACTCCGTTTATCTCCATTCCAGCAATGGAAAAGGCCTTTGCCCAAAGCGGATCTGCTACAGAGGTAGCCCGTCCATCCACGACAAATGTGACGTTGTCTACAACACCGTCCTGATCCCCGTCCAAAGGAATTTCTTCCGAAACAGCAATATTTGTCAGCATTTCAATCGCATACTCATTATAATCCGTATAGGAAGAACGGTCTTTTTGCAGAACGTATGGCTGAATCACCCCGTTTTCCAATTGCGGAAAATAGGAAGTCACCCGCATCTGTCCGTCTGAAATCGTTTCAATGTACCGGGAAAGCGAGTGATATGTGCTGTCATCATTGCACATTGCAATGATCTCTTCGGTTTTGTCCTGCATAAAGTTGGTTGTTTCCAGCGAATCGAACTGTGCAAACAACACAATGTTATTCACCTGCTGCACAGTTTTCTCCGCCGCAGTCGCAGGAAAAGAAAACCATGCGACAAGGCTGCCAAAAAATACCAGTGGCAGAAGCACAGAGAGACTCCGGAAACGCTTTCCAGACCCTTTCCCTTTCTTTTTCCACGTATTCTCCTGTTTTAATTTCATATCATACTCCAATCTACAGATATCTGCATCTGTGAAATCTATCTCCATAATACCATACATTTTAAACAGATTCAAGTGGAATTTTGTGAAATCAGCAACGTTTTAAAAAAATATACATTACAGAAAATATTCTTACCTGCAAAATCGTACACAGATTCAACAGAGGCACTTGCTTTTACAAAACAGATATGATATAATAAGCCTCCAAAGCAATATTTCAAAGCAAAGAGGTTTCTTATATGATTTTCAAACAGTGCACCATTCCCATATTGGATCCATATGTTCTCCTCGAAAAATGATTTTTGGAAATATGGCAGCGTACTGCAAATCGCTGCCGCATTCTGTTCTTTCGCAAATCAAATGTCTGCACAAACAATCCTGCATTTTTTCTGTGCAGACAGTTTTTCCAATAGAAACGAGGTTTTTATGCACAATCCAATCAAAGATCTGTCCGGAAAGGAATGGCTGCTCTGGCTGGGTTCTCTTGCCATTGTGATTCTTTCCAATGTATTCTCCGGCGATGTCGATTATCTGACACTGACGGCCGCTTGTGTCGGCATCACTTCCTTAATTTTCGCGGCAAAAGGAAATGTATGGGCGCAAATTCTGATGATTTTGTTTAGTATCCTATACGGCATCATTTCCTGGCGCTTTCGCTATTGGGGTGAAATGATCACTTATCTGGGCATGACAATGCCCATGGCAATCTGGTCCACCATCACCTGGATCAAAAACCCGGCAGGAAACGGAAAGGAAGTTGCCATTCAAAAGCTGCAAAAAAAGCATATTGCGGGACTGATCTTCTTCACCATTCTCACAACGGGAATCTTTTATGTAATCCTGCGCATGCTGCGCACCCCAAATCTGCTGTTCAGTACCATTTCTGTTACAACGAGCTTTCTTGCAGCATCTCTGACTATGCTGCGCTCTTCCTATTATGCATTGGGATATGCGTCCAACGATATTGTGCTGATTGTTTTATGGATTTTTGCATCCATCAAAAATCCGGCATACATACCAGTAGCTGTAAATTTTGCAATTTTCTTTTTCAATGATATGTATGGCTTTCTCAGCTGGCGAAAAAGAGAACACGCTTGCCAGACATAAAAAGAAACTGTGCCGCAGAGATGCTATCTGCCGCACAGTTTTTTAGTGTAAAGGCAATACCGCACAAAGAGCGTCTGGCGACTTTGCACGCCATCTGCTTGCAAA